>Ga0315282_10000251_pt1 | contig 107638 bp, 98 predicted proteins | sample YL17G07_20_MG_FD_203693 | JGI IMG/M metagenome (GOLD analysis project Ga0315282, IMG submission 203693) | Sediment microbial communities from Yellowstone Lake, YNP, Wyoming, USA - YL17G07_20 | ecosystem: Environmental > Aquatic > Freshwater > Lake > Sediment | place: USA: Wyoming | collected...
TCGCAGACTTGCCGTTAGTTATGACAGATTAGAGGAGATCCGATTAGGATTTCGACATTTGGCATATGCCATGATCAATTTTCGTATTACTTTCAATAGGTCTTAATTCTTACTCGCTACGAGTTCTGTTTTTTCGTGTTATTCCGTGGCTAAAAATAGAAAATCATTTGCTAACCTTACTTAATCCATTTGAGCATTTGCAGCAACTACTTGTCCTAGTGAAATTCCACCATCATTTGTGGGCACTCTTTTATGAAAGTAAGTCATAAATCCTTTTTCTGTTAATCGTCTAGTGGTTTCTGATATAAGATAAGTATTCTGAAAAGTTCCGCCACTTAGAACTACCTTTTTTATATCATTTTCAATCCTGAGTTTTTCACACATTGACATTATAAAATCAGCGACAGTATTATGAAATTTTGCCGATATGATCCCCTTTGGAACTCTATTAGCTAAATCAGAGATTATTTCCCGGAACATATCCCCTAAGTCTATTATGTATTCATCTTTTACAAATGTAATATTATAACTGTAATTATTCAATATACCAGATTTTGCTATCATTTCGAGTTCAATCGCCGCTTGAGCTTCGTAAGTGGCATCGTCTCTAACGTCTATCAATGATGAGACAGCGTCAAAAAGCCTTCCACAACTGGATGTTAGAGGTACATTAATTCCTTTTTCGATCATACTCTTTATAAAAGCCAGCTTTTTATATTCAATTCTCTTAAACAGCGGAATATCAATATCGAATAAATCATCTCCATAAACTGAATATAGATAGCTGACAACCATTCTGTACGTTTCTTTGGTTGATACGTCACCGCCGGGGAGATGGACGTATTTCAGATGCCCACGCCTTTGAAAACTGGCATAATCCGCTATCAAAAATTCACAACCCCAGATTGTGCCGTCAGTTCCATATCCTGTACCATCACACGCCACGCCGATGACTTTCTCATTTAGACCGTTCTCTGCCATACAGCTAACAATATGAGCATGATGATGTTGCACACCGATAGGCTTAATGTCTTTCTGCTCAAGAGCATATCTTGTTGAGAGATAATCAGGATGAAGGTCATAAGCTATCGCTTCGGGTTTAATGCGAAATAGCCTTTTATAATGCTCTATCGAGTCCTGATAATACCTGTATGCCTCAATGTTCTGCAAGTCACCGATGTGATGGCTGATAAACGCATGGTTGTCTTTAGTAAGACAGAACGTATTTTTTAGCTCTCCGCCGCAAGCGAGTATTTCCTTCATAGAGAAATCCAGATCAACAGGATGAGGGGCATATCCACGAGATCGGCGGAGTATTACCTGATGTCCGTTCCAGACTTTTGCTACCGAGTCGTCACAGCGCATCTGAATATCACGATTATGGAAAAGAAAGTAATCTGCCAAATCAGACAATCTGCGTTTTGCCTCATTGTTTCCGACAACGATAGGTTCCTCGCTGATATTTCCACTTGTCATCACTAAAGCTAACAGCGGGCTATCGAGTAAAATGTAATGCAAAGGGGAATAAGGAAGCATTACGCCAATGTAATTATTGTTCGGTGCAACCGATTCAGATATATGATTTCCATGCAGTTTTTTCAATAATACTATTGGCCGCTGAATACATTGAAGAATTTCGCTTTCTTCGTTGCTGACGATGCAATATTCCTTTATACTTTCCAGATTAGCCGACATAACTGCAAAAGGCTTGAATGTCCTGCGCTTTCGTTCCCTTAGAACACTTACAGCAAAATCATTAGTTGCATCACAGGCTAGATGAAATCCGCCGATGCCTTTTACTGCAATGATCTTTCCTTCGATCATAAGCTCAATAGCTTTTTTTATCGGGTCGTCACATTCGATTTTGCCCTGCAAATTTTCAAGCGTCACCGATGGGCCACAGACAGGACAGGCGTTCGGTTGAGCGTGAAACCTTCTGTTCATGGGATCGTCATATTCCGCCTGACACAAAGGACACATCTTGAAGCTGTGCATCGTTGTGTTTTCTCTATCATAGGGAATATCTTTTACAATCGTGAATCTAGGACCGCAGTTCGTGCAGTTTATGAAGGGGTAGCGATAACGTCGATCGGTTGGATCAAAAAGCTCAGTTAGACAGTCATTGCATGTGCTTATGTCAGGGGATATTTTAACATATTTGTCTTTGTCGCCTTCACTGTGCCTGATAACAAAGCCATCGTAGTTCAATGGAGGAAGGTACTCCACGTGAATGGAGTCAATCACTGCAAGCGGTGGTTTTTTCTCACGAATCTGCTTAATGAAAGTCTCCAGGGTTTCGTTATCACTTTCAACCTCAATGTTCACGCCTTCGGTTGAATTCAGCACCCATCCATTCAGCGAATATAACTTAGCAAGTCCATAGATGAAAGGTCTAAAGCCTACGCCCTGCACTATACCTTTGATGAGAAGACTTGCTCTGGATTTCAAGACTTTGCCACTTCCTTCACTTTAGCTTTAAGCCAACCGTACCATTCAGATAGACCTTCTTCGGTTTTGCAAGACACCTCGAATATGCTTAGATCAGGGTTAATCCTCAATGACTCACGTTTAATTTTCTCTATATCGCAATTAACATAGGGAAGGAGATCGATCTTGTTAACCAAAAGTGCAGTTGATTCGTGAAATACCAGAGGATATTTCAACGGTTTGTCATCACCTTCCGGCACGCTCAGAAGCATGACCTTAAATTTCTCCCCCAGGTTAAATTCTGCCGGACAGACAAGGTTACCAACGTTCTCAATAATAAGTAGATCAACAGGGTCAAGGTCAAGTTGTGCTAAAGCGTTACTGACCATATTAGCATCGAGATGACATCCTCCACCTGTGTTAATTTGAACTACCTGCGCGCCTGTTTCGGATATTTTATCTGCGTCATAAGTGGACTGTATATCGCCCTCAATTACAGCTATTGTCAGATCATCTTTCAGAAATTTAATGGTATTTTCGATGAGTGTTGTTTTTCCGGCTCCTGGAGAGCTAATAATGTTGATAACAAGGATATTCTTCTCAGTGAAAAGCCCTTTGTTTTGATCGGCTATCACATCATTTGCCTTTAGTATATTCGTCACTAATGGTACTTTCATCAATATCTCCGATAAACAGTTTTATGAACCATCGAATTCAGCTATCTCTAATTCTTTCCCGGCGATAATTTCATAACTGATTCCACCACACTTTGGACATATATCAAACGTGTCTTTTAAGATGAATTCTTTTTTGCAGTCCTTGCACCGTCCTTTTGTAGGAACGATCTCAATGACTAGCTTTGCATCTTCCAATAGTGTCCCTTCGCTAGACACGCCAAAACTGAAAACAAGGGCGTCTGGCATAACGTGACTCATTTCCCCAATTCTGAGTTTAATAGTCTCAACCTTAGTCATATTATGCTTTTTCATCTCTGCAATTACAATATCAATTATGCTTTCAACCAGAGCTATTTCGTGCATTTTATGTCAAAAAAATGGGATGGTTCATTTCTTATGAGATTTAAGGTAACACTTTTTGATCATGAAAAAAACAATTAATCACGAATCACACTAATAAGACGAATTTCACGAATGCTTTTTATTTATATTCGTGTAATTTGTCCCTATTCGTGTCATTCGTGATAAAAAAATTGTTACCTTAATTATGAACCATGTCAAAAAAATGATAAGAAAGTTTATTTATTTTAATACAAACAGAATCATAACAGAAACCTGTGTTAGTGTCAAGTCTGAACCAAACACCCATCGGAAAATCTCTTGATCAATTTATATATATGTGTTATTATATAAAGGTATTTGTTTCACGAGAAAATTATTTATATTACAAGCCTGAACCAGACTTATTCTGGTGATCTTTTGTACCGTGTCAGGACTTCTTTTTGAAGTACCACAACTGACGAGGGAGTATATGGAAACAGCGGAAAAATTGAACGAAACTCAATTAGATCTGACCAAGCTTGATACGATGTTTGTAGATTTTGAAGAAGGGAATGAAAGCCTTTTGATCCCGCTTTTACAGGCGTCACAGGAATTATATGGTTACCTATCTGTGCCTGTTTTAGAGCGGATAGCAAAGCATTTACACCTCCCGTTAAGTCGTGTTTACGGGGTTGCGACTTTCTTTGCGCAATTCCGTTTCAAACCTGCTGGACGGAACATCATTAGAATTTGTCGAGGTACAGCTTGCCATGTACGTGGCTCAAAAAATATTCAGGAAGCTTTGGAACGTGAACTTAAAATTAAAGCTGGCGATGTGACACCTGATTTGAAGTTTGGTCTCGAAACAGTGGCTTGCTTGGGAACCTGCTTCCTTGCGCCCGTTATGATGATCAATGAAAGCTATTATGGGAAGCTGACGACCAAAAAGATGCAGGATATACTCAAGCAGTATTGATTTCCGATTGAATGATTGTTCTATGGGGAGTTCTAGTAAATCGGAAATGAAATAATAAATTCCTTTAAATATGGAAGTTGAGGAAAACTCATGGAAAAACTGAAAAAACCAGATGATTTGGAAGCGTTACGTAAGTCGCTTATAGAAGCTTATGATCCGAATAAGACGAGAGTAAGAATATGTATGACAGGTTGCCGTGCCTATGGCGCCATAGAAATAAGGAATGCCCTTAAAGCTGAACTTGAAAAGCTCAATCTTAGAGATAAGATAGAGGTTGTTGAGACTGGATGTCATGGTTTCTGTGCTGTGGCACCTGTTATGGTTGTCGAACCGCAGGGGATATTTTATCACTCGATGAAGGTTGAGGATGTTCCGGAGATCGTCTCCGAGACTTTAGTTAAAGGAAACATCATTGATCGATTGGTGTATGAAAATCCAACTACCGGCGAAAAATTCCCTTATGAAAAAGACGTCCCATTTTATAAAGATCAGGTCAAGGTAGTTTTTCGAAATTGCGGGAAGATTAATCCAAGAGATATTATGGAATATATAGCCAGAGATGGATATTCTGCCATGGCTAAGGCATATTTTACTATGAAGCCCGAAGAGGTTATAGAGACTGTAAAAGCGGCGGGACTTCGTGGACGTGGAGGCGCAGGGTTCCCGGCAGGTATGAAGTGGGGATTTGCCCGTGCCGCTAAGGGCGATAAGAAATACATCATCTGCAACGCTGATGAAGGCGACCCGGGTGCATTCATGGACCGTGCAGTTCTTGAAGGCGACCCGCATACTGTTCTGGAAGGTATGCTCATCGCCGCCTACGCTATCGGCGCAGATGAAGCGTATATCTACGTCAGAGCGGAATATCCAATCGCTGTTGAACACGTAAAACTCGCTGTAAAACAGGCTGAAGAACTTGGCTTGCTAGGTGATAATATACTCGGTTCGGGTGTTAATTTGCAAATCCACGTTAAGGAAGGCGCAGGCGCTTTTGTTTGCGGTGAGGAAACAGCGCTGATGGCGTCCATCGAGGGGCGCAGGGGTATGCCGAACATGAGACCGCCATTCCCTGCAAATTCCGGGTTGTGGAAAAGACCAACGAACATCAACAACGTTGAGACATTCGCTAATGTTGCCCCGATTATTCTCAAAGGCGCCGAATGGTACTCAAGCATGGGAACAGAAAGAAGCAAAGGAACAAAGGCATTTGCTCTTGCTGGTAAGGTGAACAATACAGGACTCATCGAAGTTCCAATGGGTATAACTCTAAGAAAGATCGTATTCGACATCGGTGGTGGAATTCCTGATGGTAAGGCTTTTAAGGCTGTTCAAATAGGAGGACCTTCCGGAGGGTGTCTGCCGACTCAACATCTCGACGTTCCTATTGACTACGATTCGTTGGTTGCCGCAGGTGCGATTGTGGGTTCTGGCGGTATGATCGTCATGGATGAAGAGACCTGCATGGTTGATACCGCAAGATACTTCATGAACTTTGTGCAAAATGAATCATGCGGAAAGTGTATTCCATGCCGTGTTGGGACACGCCGAATGTTAGAGATCCTGATCCGTATAACTGAAGGCGAAGGTAAAGAAAGCGACTTTGATGTTTTAGCAGAGATTGCGGCAAGTGTTAAAGTCTCATCTCTTTGCGCACTTGGTCAGACTGCCCCTAACCCGGTTCTGTCAACAATCAGGTACTTCCGTGATGAATACGAGGCCCACATTTCTGGTTTATGTTGTCCGTCTCACGTTTGCACGGAACTATTTGAATTCAGAATTGATCCTGAGAAATGCAAAGGATGCGGTCTCTGTAAGAAGAACTGTCCGCAGGAGTGTATTTCTGGTGATAGGAGAAAGCCACACGAGATAGATCCCGAATTATGTATAAAATGCGGAGTCTGTTTCGAAGTGTGTCCGTTTGATGCAGTATTAAAGACTCATGAGCATCTCTACAAAAGAAAAGCAGATATGGTAGAGGCACTTTAGTAAGTATGAAGGATGAAGGATGAAAATAGTCAGATCATCCTTTATCCTTATTTTGATTCAACGAATGCCCGAATTTGTGTTGCGAACTGCTCGATATCACCCATCCCATAATCACTTTCAATATTCAGTAATGGTATCCCTTCTGTATCTGTAAACTTCTTAACCTGATCTATTTGCAGGATATTTTTCCCGCTTTAATTACGAATTCAACAGCTTTTTCTTGATGATTCAACAATACTCAGAATAAAGAAAAGCTTGACACTTACGTTACTTCGATTGTAAAATCTGAGTGTTAATCTTTGGTAAAAAGTATTTTGAGATAAACATTCAACTTATAATGGAGTGTTGAAATATGAGTCTATTGGGATTAGACATTGGAACGACTGGATGCAAAGCTATAGCTTTTAGTGTTGACGGTAAACTTCTTGCACATTCATATCGTGAGTATGGTGAAATGTATCCCCGTCCCGGGTGGGCGGAGATTGACCCGAATAAAGTCTGGAAATGCGTATCTGAGGTTATAAGCGACGTTGCTCATCAGGTGAGTAAGAGCAACCCCGTTAAAGCTTTAAGCGTTACAACTCTTGGAGAGGCATTCACTCCCATTGCAGAAGATGGAACTATATTATCAAACAGTATGACTTCGGTTGACAATAGGGCAGTTGAACAGACCGAATCATGGAAACATAATCTTGGTATGGAGAAAATTTTCCAGATCACGGGTATGTCCTTGCATCCAAGTTTTTCAATCAATAAAATGATGTGGCTGAAAAAAGAGCGACCTGAGATATTTAACAAAGCCAAAAAGCTTCTTCTTTATCAGGATTTCACTTATTTTAAGCTTGGTCTTGAGCCGACAATTGATTATTCTCTCGCTAGTAGAACAATGGCTTTTGACATAAGAAAAAAGAAATGGTCTGATGAGATATTATCTATTGCAGGCATTGATCCCGCAATTCTAGCAACACCGAGACCTTCTGGCGAGATAGTTGGTGAAATACCATCTTCTATTGCTGAGGAACTTGGATTGCCTAAAGGGGCGGTTGCTGTTACCGGTGGACACGATCAGCCTGTGAATGCGCTTGGCGGTGGAGTTGTGTCTGAAGGGGTTGCAGTAGATGGGCTTGGTTCTGTGGAATGTGTTATCGTTGCTTTTAATGAACCGCCATTAAATGAGAATATGCTAAAGAATAATTATCCTGTCTATCCGCATGTTAAAAAAGGTATGTACGTTTCTCTGGCTTTCAGTTATACAGGTGGTAACCTTCTGCGCTGGTATAGGAACAACTTTGCTCAGGATATGGTTCAGGAGTCACAAAGAACAGGCGCTGACGTGTATGATCTTATGCTTAAAGATATACCAAAGGGTCCAACTGGAATCTATGTTCTTCCGCACTTTGTCGGCAGTGGAACGCCTGCGCTTGATCCAGATTCAAAGGGCGTTATTGCAGGACTTACGCTTGGAACTACCCGTGAGCAGTTTGTTAAGTCACTTATTGAAGGCATAACTTACGAATTGAGATATTACCTGACAACACTTGAAGACGCCGCAAGCGTAAAAGTTGACAGGCTTCGTGCAATGGGCGGAGGTGCAAAATCACCTATGTGGCTACAACTCAAGGCTGACATAACCGGTAAAGAGGTTGTTGCACTTGCAATATCAGAATGTGGATGCCTGGGCGCCGCTGTACTCGCAGGCGCAGGAATTGGTGAATATAGCTCAGTAGAAGAAGCCGTAAAAATTCTGGTAAAAGAGAAAGAAGCTTATCAGCCTGATCCTGAAATGCACAGGCAATATACTGAGACTTATGGACTCTATACCGAGCTTTACCCAACGATTAAAGAATTATGCCATAAAATGCAATAGAAAGCTGTTGCACAAAAAAGGAATTACACATGCTAACTGAATATATTAACACAGCCATGAAACTGGCAACTTACGAGATTTTATCAGATGGAACGTTTTATGGTGAGATCACTGGGTTTCAGGGTGTTTATGCAAATGAAAAAACGCTTGAATCTTGTAGAGAACAACTTCAAGAGGTACTTGAGGGGTGGATAATTTTAGGGTTACGTCTAGGACACTCTTTGCCTATTGTTGATGGAATTGATCTTATAGTCAAGAAGGAAGTTGCATAATGCCGTTGTTTGGACCGATCAAAAGAAAAGATTTAATCCGTTATTTAAGGGAACTGGGGTTTGAAGGTCCTTACATTGGCGGTAAACATCAATACATGGTTAAAGAGCAAATTAAATTGATGATTCCTAATCCTCACCAAAGTGATATTAGTAAAGACCTTCTCGCTAAAATTTTACGTCAGGCTGAAGTTGACAAAGGTACGTGGGAAAACTTGTAACAAAACTGTTTTCACAAGGAGGAAAATAACAATGTTAAAAGCAGGATTTATCGGAACAGGTGGAATTTCTACAAAGCATCTCGATGCAATGGCTAAGATGAAAGACAAAGTTGAAATCACAGCTTTGTGTGACGTTAGCGAAAATGCAGTTAAGGCAAGGTCTCAACAATATGGAGGTAAAGTCTATACAGACTATAAAAAAATGCTGGATAATGAGGAGCTTGATGCTGTATTTATCTGCATTCCTCCAGCTTTTCATGCAGATATGGAAATACTTGCCGCTCAGAAAGGGTTACACATATTAGTTGAAAAACCTGTCAATCTTTACCTTGAAGATGCCATTAAAGTAAACGAAGCCATAAAGAAAGCGGGCGTCGTCACGTGTGTAGGATACATGGCGGGATACAGCAATCTGGATCAGGCGATCAAAAAATTCCTCTCTGATAAGACAATCGGAATGGTTGCCGCTGAACGCTGGGGAGGCGTACCGGGTGATGAAAATCACTGGTGGAGAGTCATGGATAGATCAGGGGGGATGCTACACGAGATGGCAACCCATCAATTAAACACAATCAGGTATTACGTTGGCGATGTTGTCGAGGTATATAAAAAAGAAGCTCTGCGTGTTAATACCGATATGCCGAATCACACTGTTCCAGATAGCGAGATAGTGACGATGCTCTTTAAGAATGGTGCAATAGGATATATAACGACTAATTGCGCACTTATAAAGGGTGGTGGGTCTGGTCGAATGGATATAATCATTGAGGGACACGTTCGCCTTCAGATCGGTGGAGACGGTGTAAAAGTAATGCCCCAAGATGCCGTAACCATTGAGGTAGAAGATAAGCCGACAATGGATCTGGATCAGGCATTCATCGAAGCAATACTTACAGGTGATAAATCTTTAGTCAAAACTGACTATGAAGATGGTCTCAGGACAGCGGCAATAACCATAGCCGCCAACGAGTCAGCAAGGCTTAATAAGCCTATGAAAGTCTATCAACCTTAACATTATTCTGTCATTCCTGCGCAAAACCTGTCCTCGTGAAAATGGGGACAGGAATCCAGAAATTAAAGCATAATAGAGGGGTAAGTATTGTGGAAACGGTGTATGAAACTTTGAAGGAACTAAGAAAAAAGATTGATCGGATAGAAAACGAGTTTATCAACGAGTTAAACACCAAAAGAGAATCAATCATACTTGGAATCAATAATTCTAAATGATCTCTAATGGAGGGGAATAGATGTTCGCATTAATGGAATTACAAAGTAGGAAGAATATTAAAGATGAAGATTTAGAAAATGTTATGAATATTCTAAGGTACTTCAGCAATGCGATTGCTGAAATCTGTGATGAAATTGGAATTGGGCGCGGTGAAACGCCATTTACCAAACCGTCCAATTTTCTTATTGTCTTGGATATTAATAAACTACATTTGGTTGTAGATGATGTACCAGTTGGTACACCAAATCATCATTATTATTGTGATATGCGTCAAGAAAGGAAAGAATTTAATATTGATGAAGTTATTAGTAATTCAAAACGTGAGTTAGGGTTCAGTCATCCTGTCGGATTAGATTTTCCAATTTCCATCTTGGATATAAATGATGAAGATGAGAAAAAAAGACAATTGCAAAATGAAGCTAAGAGAATTTGTGAACAGCAGATCCCTTATATAAAAATAATAAACAACATACCACAATGGTTTAGACATTTAGAACGTTTTATTCCAGAATTTTGTAGAGATAATCCAGATTTTGAAAAGAATGTATTCTTGATGATGCGTTTTAGAGATGGAGAACAGTATAAAACAATTGAGAATACAATAAGGGAACAGATGAAAAGCTATGGGTTAAACGTTCTTAGAGCAGATGATAGAGCATATACAGACAACTTATGGGAAAACGTCTGTTTATATATGCTTGGTTGTAATTATGGCGTAGCTGTTTTTGAGGAAATAGATTTAAGAGAATTTAATCCAAATATTGCTCTAGAGCTAGGCTTTATGCTCTCTCTTAATAAACGTTGTTTGATCTTAAAAGAAAAAAGAGTGCCTAAAATGCCAACCGATATTGTTGGAAAGCTTTATAAAGAATTTGACTTTTTTAATATCGAATCTTCGATTTCTGATCAGATAAAGAGATGGGCAAATGACATTGGGTTAAATTTAGCTTTATAGGAGATAATAAATGCTAACTGAATATATTAATGCCGCTATGAAACGCGCAACTTATGAGATTTTTTCAGATGGGACATTTTATGGTGAAATCCCCGGATTTCAAGGTGTATATGCTAACGAAAAGACACTAGAAGTTTGTCGAGAACAACTTCACGAGGTACTTGAGGAATGGCTCATGCTCGGATTGCGTTTAGGACATTCATTACCAGTTATTGATAAAACCAGATAGATGATGGTTTGGGAATAATATAATGCCAAAGATAGATATGGGTTATTGGATGAAAAAGATGTATAAATATGCGATAGAGATATTTTACAGCGAAGAAGACGAAGGATACATTGCGGTTGTTCCAGAATTGCCGGGTTGTTCGGCGTATGGTAATAGCGAAAAAAACGCATTAAAAGAGATTATGATAGCAATGGAATTATGGCTTGAAACTGCGAAAAATGAAGGCAGAGAAATCCCTCAACCCAAAGGTAAAGAGCTACTACATGCGATTATTGATAATAAGGCGATAACGGTAGGTTAGAAAATGCGATTATTATTGAGTTTGTTCTTATTATTTATATTTTTCTGTTCGGTAGCATATAGCGATGACTACTTCAACAGGATAACGATGGCTTCGGATGGGCGGATCACTAGATTTGCTCATTCACCAATAGCTGTTTATGCACCGGCTCCAGATGTCCCAGAAAGCATGAGTCAGGCTTACGTTGATGATGTGGATTATGCTCTTGATCAATGGTCAGGGATAGCAGAAGGGCAGTTGAATTTCAAACGCATTGACTCAAAAGAAGCTGATATCAGAATTTGCTGGACAGATAATCTTCCAATCGGTGAAGCAGATCCTCTTGGGGAATCAAGTCTGGTGCAGTTTGATTCCGGTGGGTTCTACGTGAATGTTTCCATCCTGATGAAAGGGATACCGACAACAGCAATCTCCATACATAACGAGTTCAGATCGGTGCTTTTACATGAACTAGGGCATGCCATAGGACTGTGGGGACACAGTAAAGACCCAAATGACGTTATGTATTTCAGAACAAAGGCGATCTATCCGACTCGAAGAGATAAAGAAACATTGTTTAAATTACTGTCTTTTGCACACGGGTCATCATTCCACGAAAATGCCATTGCAGAACTTAAATCGGATATATCCGATACCCCAAGAGTTTCACATTTACATTTCTGGCTTGGTTCTGTTTATGCGGATAAAGGGGATGACAGTCAGGCGATCACAGAACTGATGTACGCTATGAAACTTGACTCAAGCCTTTTAAAAGCCGCCGATAGACTTGCAAGGATATTCCAAAAGGAAGGTATGTACCAAAAAGCTATTGCGTATTACTCAAGAGCGGCTAATCAGGAAGCGTCACCGGGGTTGTTCGGTATCATTGGAATGTTATATTTTCAGCAGAAAGAGTATGACAAAGCTGTTGATTACTTACAGAGAGCTTACTATATGGATAGAAATTTCACCGCAGGCAAAAATAACGCTATTACGGCATATCACCTTTGGTATTCAGAACTTATGAAAAAAGGCAAACCTGATGATGCAATTTCTGTCTTAAAACATGCTCTGGAACTGTTTCCTTCTCGTGTGGTATACTATGACATTGGAACAATTTATGATTCCAAAAAGCAATACGAGAAAGCCATAGAATATTATAAAAAAGCTTTAGAATCTGAACCATCATTTACTCCTGCTAGACGTGATATCGCAACCTGTATGAATAATATGGGAGCAGAACAAATACAAAGTAAAAACTGGCAAACAAGTATTGATCTATGCAATCAGGCTCTTGAGTGGGACCAAAACTGCTGGCAGGCAAAGAAAAACCTTGAAATAGCTAATCTTGAACTTGGACAGGGAAAGCAGGAGTCTGGAATGTGGGATGATGCAATAAAATATTATAACACTGTTATCGAAATAAATCCCAACAATACTGATGCTCACGTCGGGCTAGGGGATTCGCTTTACGAGAAGGGCATGTATAACGATTCCATAGAGCATTATCAAGCGGCGCTGAATATTAATCCAAACCTGCAAGATGCTATTGATGGAGTAGCTTTTATCAAGCGTTTAATGATCGTTAATAAAATCAAGATAGCGGCTCTGTTTATCATTTTGCCAACGATCTTATGTATTATAGTGATAATACTATATAGATACTTCCGACATAAGAGATTGGCAAATAACAGGCTTATTCAACCCCAACAATAAGGAGAAATATTATGGCAAGGATAATGTCTGACTCAAATACCGGAATGCCTATAAAGTATATCACGAGTAAAGGAAGCTACAAGATTATCCCTAGAGGTGATGGCAAAGATTATATCATACGATGCCCGCATAAGGATTGCAGGGCAGAGATCGATCTTCGGGAACTAGATAAATTCGTGGGTCTTACTTCATCAGGTGAGGCATGTCCAGTCTGTGGTAAAGAAATATAAGCAGTTTTCAGTTAGGAAAAGCCCTGTGAGTAAACGATTCTGATAACTGAAAAGAATTTCTTAAACTTGCTCAAACACTATCGTTTTTTATCTAGCCAAATATTCTAATCTGTTATCGAGTCATATACCAATTAAATAGTAGAGGCTGATATTTTTTATTACTATCAGCCTTTATGCCTTCAGTCTTTAATCTCATATATATAGACACCAAAAATGAGCAAAATGTGACATGAAAAACAAAAAAATTTGAAGATCAATATAAAAAAATGTATAATAATACCATTTTCCAAAAAATATGGTGCATTACAAAGTTTTGCAGAGGCATGTTGCAATGTGCCTCTACGATATATAATCGCTAATATAATGCACTATTAAATATGGAAAATGGTATGATGATATTAGGAGGTACGAATTATGTTATTTTCTCTCAGATCAATGGAGGATTCAGACGTCTCAGATATTGTTTATGGTTGGAATCTATCACTTCCTTATGATCAGATCAGCGCAGAACGTTTTAAGCGAGTTATACTTGGTGATGCTAATTATGAAAAGGATAGCTGTTTAATCGCAGTTTATGCTGGTAAGATCATTGGTTTCATAAGTGCCGTTGCACGAGAAGGCATATTGGGTGCAGATAATAAGGGTAGAGAAAATGAAAAAGATCATGGATATATAAAAGGCTTATTCGTTCTTGACAAATACAGGAGAAATGGAGTAGCCTCGAAACTATTTGATGAATCAATTGAGTATATTAAATCAAAAGGTAAAAGCATTGTAAGAATATTAACGTATACTGGCAATTATTTCTTCCCCGGTGTAGATACACGGTACGAACCTGCAATAAAGTTTTTCGAAAATAAGGATTTCCAAAGAGATTATGTGATTAATGACGTTGATATTGATACTACGGATTTCCAGATCACTGATCAACACAAAAATGCCAGACAGAAGATGGAAAAGATTGGAGTTCACGTCGAGGATTATGATCCATCAATGCTGGATGAGATGAGAAAATTCGCAAGGAAACTAGACATGATCTCATGGTTTCCCGAAGGATGGGAGGACTGGTTCAGATCAAAAGGTAACAAAGTAGTAGCTTTGAAGGGCAAAGAGATCGTCGGTTGGGCGTCTTTTGGCGTTAGTGGAGACATCGGTTGGTTTGGTCCCACAGGCGTTCTTAAAGATATGCGCCACAATGGTATCGGATCGTGTATATTGTTGGAATCCGTATTACAAATGAAAAATGCGGGGGCGAAAAGGGTTATCGCAAGCTGGGCGAATACGCCATTTTATACCGCAAACAGCTGGAAAATTTGCAGGCAATACGTAGTCTTTGAGAAACAGATTTCGTAATGGTGGTTGAAAAGAGGGATTTATATGAAGATTACTTAGATTGGGTTAAGACAACGAGATCCAACGCAATATGCATAACATAACGTTAGGCTTATCAACTATATTTGTCACTCCAGTGAAGGCTGGAATCCATAGAATTATAAAAGCATAGTATGAAGATCGGAGTTTAATAATGAGAAACGAAATTAGCTTGCAAGAAATTGAGAAGAATATAGAGAAACTTGATCCACAAGACCAGTTAAAGCTGATGGAAAAGATTGCTCATTTGCTAACAAAAAGTGATTTGATTAAAAAAAAAGAACTTGACTGGAATGAGCTTTACGGACTTGGTAAGGGTTTATGGAATGGAGAAGATGCTCAAGGATACGTGAATCGTTCCAGAGAGGAGAGGATATGATCCTTTCCAATGAATTAGCAGGAATTAGGAGAATATTCAGTGTTCATTACAAATGATACTAAGCTCAAACAAATAAAAGATATAAGAGTTCTGGTTTTGAAGGACTATATTTAACGTCATAATAATCGCAATATCCATATCTAACGAACTTAACGATAAGGAGGGTACTCATGAATATTGGAATGACTTCACTTGGCGATCTGGCGAAACTTGGACAGGGTGTGAGATCACGCAGATGGTCTTCGTATGACAAGACTGGCGGGAATGGCGATAGCTGGCCCATTCCCAAAGGGACGACCGTTACACTTGGTGAGATGGAAGGCGCAGGATGTATAAGGCACATCTGGTTCACAACGAGTGACGGCAACAGCAACTTGCGCAGGCTTGTTCTTCGCATGTATTGGGACGGTGAGGAAACGCCATCGGTACAATGTCCCGTCGGTGACTTCTTCGGGCTTGGTCATGGAAAGGCTAACTACTTCCAATCTCTACCATTACAGGCGTTCTGGCTTGGTATGAACTGCTGGTTCCCGATGCCCTACTCCAGAGGTGCGAAGATTACCGTTACCAACGACTCCAATGATGACAGTTTTCTATATTTCTACATTGATTATCAGGCTTATGATAAACCGATGGAAGGTGTTGGCAGATTCCATGCAAATTGGAGAAGGGATCTTGTCGTTAGGAAACCAGATCGCACAAATCTAAATACCACAGGTAAGGATAACTATCTCATTCTCGATGCCGAAGGCAAAGGACACTACGTCGGTTGTTGCCTGCACATTGACACCAACGAACCCGGCTGGTGGGGTGAAGGTGATGATATGTTCTTCGTTGACGGTGAGACGTGGCCGCCTAATATGCACGGCACAGGTACAGAGGACTACTTCTGCGGGGCATGGAACTATAACGTCCTGACCCAACCATATTGTACGCCTTATTATGGTTATAGCTTCAAGGGTAATTCAGATTATACAGGCAAGCACTCTCAGTATAGATTCCACGTTGAGGACCCAGTTTATTTTGAGAAGTCTTTGTTGTTATCCATAGAACACGGACATTCCAACGATAGGCAGGGCGATTGGACAAGCACAGCGTATTGGTATCAGATCGGTCGTACAAAGCCATTGCCAGAAGTTGGCGCTTTTGATGATCGCATCCCTTATGCCTTTGGTGGAATTGAAAGATTGCCCGGCAAGGATCGCAAAGGTCTTCCTTATTAGTATAAGTCTAAAGGATATTTTTAACTAGCCACAAACATTCTATGAAGAATGCCTGTGGCTATTTTTTTGATACCAAAAACTGAGCTTAGGATCAGTTTAATTAAATAACAATTAAAAACTCTTGACAATGAAACTTAATATATGCTAATAATCACTATGAAAACGTTCTTTTCGTTTTACGCTTAATATAAATGAGGGTTGATCATAAGTAAAGATATGGATACAAAGACACTAAATCACAAAAGACGCAAAAAAGTGAAGAGTAATGGTAATTGGTAGAAACGATTGTTATAGCATACTTATTACTTAATTTCTTGGTTTTCTTTGTGCCTTTGTGTTTTGAAAAAAATTATGATTATACCTCATTTAGATAGGAAGGTGATAAACTATGTTATTAAAAAGATTGCTATTTTTGACTGTTATAATTTGTTTCGCTGTGATTGCAATGCCTGTGTTTTCAGCGAACCCTACTCCACCGAGGAACACGCTCGTTTTTTCTCTAGTTTTCAAGAATGTGGCTGATAACTCGTGGTCAAATCTTGAGTTCCCCAAGAATATACAACCCGCAGGTCTATATTACATTGAACTGACCGAACTTGTGGGAACGATAGGTTGCTGGGGATCGAAGAAAGACCCATACCCGGATGGTCCAAATAAAGAGGTGCTAACATCATGGAAAGATGATGAACCAGCAGAGAGTGGAAAGGCTGATCTAAGGCTTCAGTATCGCCCAACCAAACTAAATAACTGGTTGGAACTGATAGTGATCGCTCCACAGGGAGCTATCGGTGATACTTGGTATCCGTTTGGATTACAAGAGGCAAAGAGCTCCATAGGGCAGACGTTCCTTGCCCTGGACAGCTTTGACGGAGTAGGACTTCAAACCCCAACGTGGAACACGGCTACCAGTGGCTGTACCATAACGCTCTATTCAGCAGAAGGGGGCAAGCAACCGGTGGAGTCTGGGGGCAAGCTATCTGCCAAATGGGGGGAAATCAAAGCTAGTTTCTAATCAACAAAAAGGAGAATACAATGATTTTGAGAGCATCTCTACTGTCAGTGTTGCTGATCTGCTTTCTAACCTTTGCCGTATTTGCTGACTCACCTCCAAAGGATGTAAATATTGCCAGCAAAGCCTTTGTCAATGTAGCTGATAACTCATGGACAACGCTGGATTTTAGCGCTCAACCTGCTGGCGCGTATTACCTTGAGATGACGAATCTAACAGGTAGTAACATCGGATGTTGGGGAGCAAAGATTGATATGTATCCAGACGGCACAGCATATCAAGATGGTCAGTCAATAACTGGTGATTTAAGAATGCAATATACCCCGACTGGTGAAGCCCCTGTTGAGTTGGTCGTTATTGCACCGCAGGGAGCCATCGGTGATAATTGGTTCCCATTCGGATTGCAAGACGCAAAAGAATCAATAGGTCAAACCTTTAAGACACCAAAAGAATTTGTTGCAGTTTCCTTCCAGACACCAACATGGAACACCGCAATTAGTGGCTGTACACTGACGTTATACAGTGCGACAAATGCATCTGCCGTTAAATCTGTTGGTAAACTAACTTCCTCATGGGGCAAGATTAAAAGCCAGAATTGATTACCAAAAATATTATCGTAGAGGCACAGTTATGAATATGGAATAATTAATAAGGGAATATAAACAAACTGGATTCCAGCCTTCGCTGGAATCCAGAAAAACTCTATTAATTCTATTACCCGATTATTTAGTCAAACTTCATAACTGTGCCTTTATTTTTTACAGGATGGCAAAATGAAGAAGTTTACTGATGGTATAAGCAAAGCAGATATTGAGATTAGACCCTATCAGCTATTATCCACAGTCTGTTTTCTTGGCGGTGTTGAGTGCCCATTGTTTGAAAAGGATACGATCATCAATATCCTCAAACGGGTAGGAAATGATCCAGCACTTCGCATAAGGCTTGTATCTGATGTTGATCAGATACCTTATTACAGAGATATTGAACCCGATGATTGTGTTCAGATAGACAAGGTTTTTAATCGAAAGCGTGATCTCGACGTTTTGCAGAAACTTGGTCTGGTGTCGGGCGATACTCGTCGGGCAAGATATCTCTATGAACTGCTCTTCCAGAGGATAAAGACTCCAAATGGCATCTGTTCATACAATACTCCCGGCTGGGAAGGATGCCCTTATGCTTATAGCGGGGCTTATGAATCCATCATAAATAAATCTTTCACTGCAATTGTCTACATGCGAAGCGATGAAGAGAGAAAAGCATATAAAAAATCCTCTGTGTCAGAGATACAGAAGGCTGAACGGCTTTACATCCGCCCGCACCATCTGATGTGCATGTGCTGTCATTACGATGGCGGGAGAGGAGATTTTCCATCGGATCAGGATAACCTTTATGAGCTTCTGAAAAGGATTCAAGAAGAACCAAAGATACCGATCGTGCTTGTAGAAGGCTGTTGTATGGTATGTGACCCATGCGATGGTTATGATCTGAATACAGGTCGCTGTGTTCACGGCGGAGGACTCATAAGAGATTATAAGAAAGACCTTGATGTTTTCCAGAAGCTTGGACTTATGCCCGGTGCAACTATGAAGGCAGTTGAGTTATTAGAATTATTATTCAAGCGAATACCTTCGACAAGGGATGTATGCGGATATGGTGACGGAGTGATGACATCTCACGAATGGGGCATCTGCGGTGGTCCCGATGGAAACATATCATACAGAAGGACGTTAGAGAAAGGTATATTCGATTAACTACTAAGAAATGAGGAGTTGAAAAAATGATTACGATTGCGTTATTCGGTGCGGCGGGAAAAATGGGAACACGGATCGGTAACAATATCAAAGACGATCCTGAGTACAAAGTGCTGTACGTTGAAGCGAATGAAGCTAGTATGGCGACGTTGCGAGAACGAGGACAGAATCCATCAACGAAAGAGGACGCTCTCAAAAAGGCTGATGTTGTGATCTTTGCCATACCCGATACTATAATTGGTAAAGTAGCAAAAGAAGCAGTGCCATCTTTCAAGAACGGTGCGATGTTGATTTGCCTTGATCCAGCGGCTCCTCATGCAGGTGAGTTGCCAGATCGAAAGGACGTCTCATATTTCGTTGTCCATCCATGCCATCCGCCCGTTGTAAATGATGAGACTGATCCAGAAGTTAGAATGGATTTCTTCGGCGGAACTAAAGCAAAACAGAATATAGTTTGCGCCCTGATGCAGGGAACAGAGGATGACTACAAGAAAGGTGAGCAGATTGCACGAAAGATGTTTGCCCCTGTTATGAATGCTTATCGTATCACAGTTGAGCAGATGGCGATACTTGAGCCTGCAATGGCTGAGGTAGTGGCATTTACCTGCATGACCATCATCAGAGAAGCTCTGGACGAAGCTATCAATCACGGCGTACCAGCCGATGCGGCGAAGGCTTTTATGATGGGCCATATCAACGCCAACATAGGCATATTATTTAATTACCTTGATGCGCAGGTATCCGATGCCGCAAAGCAAGTGATGGAAAGAGCAAAGAAAACGCTATTCCAGTCCGACTGGAAAAAAGTATTTGAACCAGAGAACGTTCTCAGTGAAGTAAAAGCAATAGCAGAGGGCAAGAAAGCTTAATATTCCTTGCCAAATTAATAGGGAGACAATAAAAGATGAAAACCGTATTAGCAAGATTAGGCCTAGTATGTGTCGGTTTAATCGTTATTAGTCTAGTGTTCATCAGTATCAGCGATGCTAAAATTGATCCTGCAACTTGTGATGGTATGTGGCTGTTCGATGACGGCGGAGGTACAATCGCCAAGGACTTCTCTGAAAAAGGGAACGATGGGACGCTCAAAAACGGACCTAAATGGGTTGATGGTAAACTTGGCAAGGCTTTAGAATTTGACGGGGACAAACAACAGTCTGTAACTACCATTGCTTCAACGATGATGGACCCCTACCCATACACTTTTGTCGCATGGGTTAAATTAAGCGAGTATAATCCTGATGGAAATACCGGGGCAGTCGTTATGGGCAATTACAGCGGAGATTCTAAGGGTTCAATCTTTTACATAAGCAGTACAGGTATATTATCAATCAGACCCCACCCCGGTACTGATCTGAAAGGAAAGACCGCTATACCAATAGGGGAATGGACGCATATTGCGACAACTCTTGAAGGAACAAGTCTAAAGGTTTATGTAAATGGAGAAGAAGATGGAAGTGGGACTTCGGCAGGATATGCTGGAGGACTTTCAAAAACTTTTGCTATAGCTAAAGCATCATGGTATGATGGCAGTTTCTTCAGCGGTATCATTGATGAAGTAGGTCTCTTCAACAAAGCCCTGACTAAAGATGAAATTAAAAGTATCATGATCGCAGGGATACTCGGTAAAGCGGCAATTTTCTCCACAGATAAGCTAACTACTACCTGGGCTATGGTTAAAACAAATTAGATTTTTACCCATCGCATCTAAGTAGAGGCACAGTGCCTGTGCCTTATGGCACGTTCCGCGTGTTACTACAACGAACTTACCAATGAACCATAAGTAGAATCAATTAAGGGGTGCTATGTCCAGATAAACACTTACAACAAGCAGGTTTTCCAACCGTTAATATAGGATCTTTCATTTTTTTAATAGGAATAGCACGCGGATGACGCGGATTAAACGGATTTTCGCGGATTTCTCTTTATCTGAGATTTCTTAGAAGCTGTTAAACTCAAATGGTATAAGACTTGGAACACTATTGTCAAATGAAAATGCTCTATAATTGTCATTCCAGCGCAGGCGGGAATCCAGTCTTTTTCCACGAGATTTCTCTGGATTCCAACCTGCGCTGGAATGACATTGAATGTTTCCTATTAAGCATTTTCATCCGAGTATTTAGCTTAAACTCTGACAAATATTAGCTTGAAGGCACATTTCAGAATTCTCAGTTTATTTGTTTTTAATTTGCGTAAATCCGCCCAATCCGCGTTTATCCGCGTGCTATTTCTTAAAGGTTGAAACGTTTTCTTAAACTTGCTTAAAATGAGGAGACTAGGAATGAATACGCAAGCAAATGACATTAGCAACCGATTAGCTTCAGGTTGTCGGCTATTCACTGACACCAAGCTGGACGAAATACATCTGGCATCGTTGGAGATCCTTCGCCATACCGGTGTGCGTGTGCATGAGGCTGAGGCATTGGCTCTACTTCAAGACGCTGGATGCGTAGTTACAGACACAAATCTGGTAAAATTTCCTGCTTCCGTTGTTGAAGATGCACTGCTCTATGTTCCTTCTCGGATTGTTCTCTGTAACCGTATTGGAGAACCGAGAATGTATCTGGAAGGGAATAACACCTATTTTGGAACCGGTTCAGACTTGCCTAACACACTTGATCTTTTAACTGGAGAACGGAGATTATCTCTGCTATCAGATGTTGAAAATTCTGCCCGTTTGGTGGATGCACTCTCAAATCTTGATTTCGTTATGTCTATGGCGCTCCCTTCTGATGTACCGACAAAGACTTCTGACCGATACTCATTTCTGGCAATGACTAAAAACACTATCAAACCGATAGTCTTTACTGCCTGGGATGAAGGCGGTTTAAAAGACATTATAGCTATGGCACAGGTGATCGCCGGCGGAGCAGATCAGTTGGCGCTCAATCCGTTCCTTCTGGCATATTTAGAACCGATATCGCCACTGCAACATTCTTACGAGGCATTGCGTAAACTACTATTGATGGCTGATCATGGGTTGCCGGTTGTATATGCACCGGGGTGCATTGATGGGGCATCGGCTCCGGTGACGGTGGCAGGAAGTCTGGCGATGTCCAATGCTGAAGTGTTAAGCGGTCTGGTGATTGCACAACTCAGACGTAAGGGAACACCGTTTGTCTGGGGATCCGGTGGAGGACCGCTAGATATGCGTACAGCAGTGTTTTCCTATGGTTCTCCAGAGTTTATGCTTCACTGTATGGGCATAGCAGAATTGGGTCATTACTATTACCATGTCCCGATTTGGGGGTTTTCAGGATGCTCCGACTCGAAACTGTCCGACATTCAGGCAGGCATTGAGAGCGCTCTGTGGATTCTATGGACAGCGCTCAGTGGAGCTAATCTGGTTCATGATATTGGATACATTGAGTCAGGACTGACCTGTTCGTATGAGATGATAGTGATATGCGATGAGGTTATCAGCTTTGTCCGACAATTGATGGGTGGTGTTGAACTATCACGGGAAATGATTGCTCTGGACGTTATCCATGAAGTAGGTCCGGGAGGAAGCTACATTGAAACCTTACACACACTAAATCATTTCGATAAGGTGTGGTATCCGCGACTGTTTGATAGGCGGGCTTATGGATCCTGGGTTGATGCAGAAAAACCTACAGCGATCAAGTCAGCAAACGAGGTCGCCCGACAGATAGTATCCAAGCATACGTCCATACCATTACCAGATAATATGCTGGACACACTAAATGGTATTATAGCAGAGGCAGACTCCCGCATTAGTGCTTAATCAAATGGATGATGAGCAGATACAAGAAAGGAGAGAGTTTTATGAAAAGGCTTATCATAATTATATTTATGTTCTTTGGTTTTATTATGTCTATCACACCCAGTATTGCATTAGACCCGCAGACGATCTGTGGTATATGGTTACTCGATGATAACGGTGGAAATGTCGTTGCGGATTCATCTGGAAATAATCGCAACGGAGAGATCAAAGGCGATCTCAAATGGGTAAAAGGTAAGTTTAATTCTGCATTGGAGTTTTCTGGTGCAGCAGGAAATTATGTACTTATACCACATGACGATGCCCTTAGTCTCAAAACTTTTTCAATAACTGCATGGGTTAACTTGGTAAGCAAAAGTGCATATCAGGCGCTTGTTGAAAAAAGTGAGGTACAGGGTGACGTAAGGAATTACTATCTAGCCATCACTGATGGAAATCAGCTTTATGGTGGATTTAAAGATAGTGTTGGATGGAATAGCTGTATTGCGGATAATGTAACAGATGAAAAATGGCATCACGTTGCTGTAACTTATGACCTTAAAAAGACCCTAACTTATATAGATGGAAAAGCCTTTGATAAAATGGCAATAGGGGTTACTGGCGGAGTTGATCCTCTCCAGAATACAGCAGGAGTAACTATCGGAGCGACAAATATCAACGGTGGTGAAGCGGCTCAAGGTATTATTGACGAAGTTGCTATATTTAATAATGCGTTGTCGGAAGCAGACGTAAAAGCTATTATGCAAAAAGGTCTGGAGCAGTCAGCGCTTATGGTGAAATCATCTGGAAAGCTGGCTTCTACATGGGGAAGTATTAAAAAACATTAAAATCTAACAAGCAATTTTGACATGAGATCAAACCATAACGTCACTTACCGCTCAATATTGATTGGCTTAATCCTTATTCCTGTTAATGCAGTATGGCTCATACTCATGGAGGAATTCAGATATTCGGGTCATCCCACAACAGCGTCACTATTTTTTAACGTCATCTTTTGGTTATTCGTTCTGATCCTGTTAAATCTGATATTGAAGAAATTCGTGCCACGTGTAGCCCTGAAACAGGGAGAACTATTGACCATTTATGTAATGCTGGCAATAGCATCTTCTATTTCAGGACACGACGCATTGATAAGTCTTCCTCCCGTTCTTGGTCATGCGTTCTGGTTTGCCACACCAGAAAACGAATGGCGTGAGTTATATTGGCCGCATATCCCTCAATGGCTCGCAGCTAATGACATATCTGCATTGAGGGGTTATTATCAGGGAGAATCCAGCCTTTACAACCTTCAGTACATTAAAAAATGGCTTACTCCTATCGCATGGTGGTCAGCCTTTTACTTCGTGATTCTCTACATCATGCTTTGTATCAATACCATCTTCAGAAAGCAATGGACAGAAAATGAGAAATTAAGCTATCCTATAATCCAGCTACCTCTGGAAATGACAAAGGATATTACTTTATTCAGGAGTAAGTTGCTCTGGATTGGGTTCTTAGTAGCTGGATTGATAGATTTGACCAATGGATTCCATTTCCTTATACCGGTAATCCCACAAATACAGGTTAAGCAATTCGATATCAGTTATCTATTCACAGAGAAACCCTGGAACTCTATTGGTTGGACGCCCATCTCGTTTTATCCTTTTGCTATTGGGTTATGTTACTTTGCCCCTCTGGATTTGATCTTCTCGGCATGGTTCTTCTATCTCTTTGGGAAAGCACAGCGAATTTTCGGCGCTGTTATTGGTATTCAGAAGATGCAGGGATTTCCTTATTATGATCAGCAGGTATTTGGGGCCGCTCTTGGCATATTCGGTACAGCTTTATGGATGAGCAGAAAACATTTGGTTCAGGTATTGAAAAAAAGTCTGGGGATATCACACATTGATGACTCAAAGGAACCAACCGGTTATCGCTCTGCTGTCCTGGGAATACTGATTGGATTTATGTTTCTTTTCCTGTTCTGCATAAAGGCAGGCATGTCTGCTTGGGTGATACCTGCTTACTTTTTCATCTATTATGTTCTCTGGATAACTATTACACGTATTCGCGCCCAATTAGGTCCGCCCGTGCATGACTTCTGGTCTTACACTTCAGGACAAAGTTTTGGACATCCTGACATGATGCTTGTACCACTTCTAGGAACCCGTTTGCTTGGAAGCGGAACCTTAACGATGTTCTCTTTTTTCTGGTGGTTCAATAAGGGTTTTAGAGGTCATCCAGCGCCGCACCAATTAGAATCATTTAAATTGGCGGAACAAAGCAACATGGAAAGCAGAAGGTTATTTTTAGCTATAATTCTTGCTACAATTGTAGGGATAATCGCTTGCCTTTGGACTTTGCTACATTACTCCTATAAATTCGGCGCCCCCGGGGTAGATTATTACGGAGGGGTATATTTCAACGGCTATCTATCGAGATGGTTGTCGAATCCAGAGACTACTGATTACAATGATTTAGTAGCAATATTAATAGGGTTGTTATTTACAATTTTCTTATCCAGTATGCGTATGAGATTCATTGGATGGCAGTTTCACCCCGTTGGATATGCGCTTTCAGGCAGTTGGACGATGAATCTGGTTTGGTTCGTTTTCTTCATTAGCTGGATGATAAAACTCTCTATCCTTAAATACGGCGGATTGAAGGCTTATAGGCAGGCTATCCCGCTTTTCTTTGGCTTAATCCTGGGAGAATTCACCATAGGTAGTATATGGACGATAGTCGGGATTATTTTCAGTATTCCCTCTTACGCTTTCTGGTACTGATATAACAGCCAAGTATAAATTTCTCGTCCGCGGAGAGATAACCACAAAGACACTAAGACACAAAGGAAACAGGATCATAGTTTTCTCTCAGGAGAAACTATTGAAATCACAGTATCATCTAGTTAAAAAATGAAAAAATGCTTAGTGTACCTTTGTGTCTTAGTGTCTTTGTGTTTTTTCTCTGATAAAGACAGTTGCAATTAACGCCATTTCCTATTATAATCTGTAATCGTTAAAAAATGCCCTTTTGACTCAAAAACGATAGTGATCCACCAATTCAAGATAAATGAAAAGCTTAGATGGAACTCTCAAAAAAGAAACACTAGAAAATATAGCCAATAGTATCAAGAACAATTGGTTGACCCACCTTGTCTTTCTGCTGTATATAGTTTTAATCTCTGTGATTCTTTTTAAGCATGAGCCTTGGGCTGACGAAGCACAAGCTTGGCTTTTAGCAAGGGATTCCAACTTATTCGATCTGCTGTTTAAGAACCTTCGTTATGAAGGACATCCTCCCCTATGGTATCTAATCCTGATGATACCTAGCAAAATTCTGCCATATCGTTCTATCAGTGTTATATCCGCCATAATCGCAATTTTTGGTGTATATATCCTATTATATCACTCATCTTTTCCAAAAATTGTAAGGTTACTTCTGCCTTTTTCATACTTTGTTTTTTACCAATATGGAGTTATTGCAAGAAGCTACGTTTTAGTTCCTATTCTACTATTTGCGATAGCCCGTATTTATGAGGATAAGACAGCCAAAATTTATCAATTTGTGATTCTCGTCTGCCTGCTTGCCAACGTGAGCGTGTTTTCAACCTTGATCGCACTATCTATTATGTTTATTCATTTGATAGATTTGATAAAAACAAGGTCAGCTTTAACAAAAAGACTTATAATTAAACAGATAACAGCTTATGTTATGTTCTCAATAACAATAGTTTTAATTGCCATCATACTATGGCAACCAGATGACGCTACATTCGCCAAAAGCTATCAATATAATATCAAGCAGTTTTACAATATGAGTAGAGACATACTAAATGAATCTATGACGGAAAAACTCTATATATCAATACCCATTTTAGTAATATCGCTGGTCTGGTTCTGGCAGACTAGACTCCTGTTATTATATCTAAGCTCAACTTTATCCGTATTGGCTTTATTTTCGATTAAATACTACAATTCATGGCATCTTGGGTTCATTTTCTTGACATGGGTTTTTGTAATGTGGCTCAGTTTTGATAAGCAAAGGGTGCAGAGGATCAAAAATCGCTGGTTTTCGGGTATTGCAAGAAAAGTGGTTATCGCATCTATTCTTGTAGTCTTAGGTTTTAATTTGTTCTGGACAGCATCTGCATCAATCCATGATTTTAGTGGTACTTACTCCGCAGGTGAGGCAGCTGCAAGATACATAAAAGATAACCAATTGGAAGGCAAAAAAATTTATGCGACATCTTTTTGGTCAACTGACATTTTACCGTATTTTAGGGAAAACATATTTGGTAATTACAGTGATGATAACAGGACTACATATTGGTTTTGGTCAACAAGGAACAGCAGAATTGAAGACCACGATGCAGTTATTAAAGCACAGCCAGACCTGATAATATTTGGGCGAACTGAAAAGCAGGATATACCCGGTTATGAATTTGTCGGTATCTTCGAGGGGAACCTATATTGGAAAAATAGAATAAAAGAGAAAAATGACTTTGCACTATTTCGCAAAAAATAAGCTATAACTAATATTGGTCAACCAGATTAATCATTTGACTTATGAATCTCAAAAGTAGGTTGGGTTGAGGAACGAAACCCAACATAATATTATCAAAGTTGGGCCTTATGCTTCGACCCAGCCTACAATCATATTTTTTATAAAACGAAAAATTAATCTTGTTGACCATTAGCTGATAATACATGGCATGAAATTACTATTCTGGAGGTGTAAATAAAAATGCTATCCATCAGTTTATTCACAGTAACAACCATTTTGACGACTTATCTGACGGTTGCCAGCACTGGGATCACAAATAAAGACATATCCGGGGATGTCCGATTACCACAGGGAATCAAGGCAGTTTGGGACATGGCGAAGGCTTATCACGAATCCACTTCCACGCGCGAGCGAATCTGTATAAACGGTTTATGGCGATGGCAACCGACCAGAGAACTAACAGACAAGGTTCCAACAAGCGGATGGGGATATTTCAAGGTTCCCGGACCATGGACGGGAATCACTTCCTATATACAAAAAGATTGTCAGACTGTATATGCTCATCCAAGTTGGGAAAAAGAAAACCTTAGCACCGTCAACTCCGCCTGGTACCAGCGAGAAATCATTATTCCAGATAATTGGTCTGAACGCCGCATAGTGATATACACAGAATACTTGAATTCTTATGCAGTAGTGTACCTTGATGGCGTCAAGGTTGGAGATATGCGCTTCCCATCTGGAGAAGTGGAGATCACACCCAACTGCCGTCGGGGTAGCAAGCACACACTATCACTCTATGTTGTAGCCATGCCGCTCAAGGGAGTAATGCTTTCCTACGGTGACACTGATATGGCAAAGCAGGTCGAGGGTAGCGTATTGCGGCGTGGACTTTGCGGAGACGTTTATCTTATAAGCACCCCGATCGGCGCGCATGTCGAGGATGTTAAGGTGGATACTTCGGTGCGCAAGTGGGAGATCGCATTCGATGCCGCACTTCAAGGTCTTGATGCAGGAAAAGAATATAGCCTGCGCGCTCAGGTTATGGAAAATGGTCGCAATGTGAAGGAATTCAAAAGCGAACATTTCACAATTGATGATCTGAAAAATAATCGTTTTACATTCACCTGCCAGTGGAAGCCTGACAAGCTATGGGATACCAATACGCCTCAGAGCAAGTATGACCTTCAGATTTCACTTCTCAATGAGGGAGATGCCGTACTTGACGTGTTCACACCGATACGTTTCGGGTTTCGTGAATTCTGGATTGACGGTCGGGATTTCTACCTGAATGGCACGCGCATCTTCTGTTTCGCTGTGCCATTTGACAACGCTTTACTGGGAGCGGCGTGGGCAAACTACGATGGTGTCATGGAAAGTTTACAACGTCTTAAAACTTTTGGTGTCAATCTGCTTTATACTCACAACTATGGTTGTGAGCCGGGGGCGCATCTTAGCTTTGAGGAATCACTGCGGGCGGCAGATGACGCTGGCATGCTCATTTCCTTCTCTCAGCCGCACTTCGGACAATACGACTGGACAGGGAAGGCAAGGGATCATCAACTGAAGTGCGTTTGTAAATTAAAAAGGTTATGCAGGCAAAGGTATACATGGCATATTGAATATACTCACTATTCGACTGCTATTTTGAACCTGTTATCTCCCTTCGTAATGTGTATCTCTTTCTTAACTGATTTTCCATGAGAATCCTGAGTATATACGTCATATTTCCCATGAAACCCTCTGAATTTATATAAGCCCTTTTTGTCTGTCTTCCCTTCTGTTTTTGTGCGCCATTCGTTATGTATAAGATTCTTTAGCGCAGTATAGACAGGCTTTGGAGTAAGGTCTGCGTGTAACATACCGCCATAAGGTTGCCATGCGCTATAATCGGTAAAGTCCCACCAACCGATGCTTTCAACCTCAGGGATGCTGAAACACGTTTTATAGAACTTTATGGTGTAATCCGCCTGTTCTTCTTCTGTCCATTTGCCCTGTTTCCAAGAATTATTTATCGGCGATTCGTCTGAGCATGGGGTAAATTCTGTGATATGTATCGGTTTTCCATATTTGGCATATTTTTTTATCATTTCGATGACTTCATCCAGCTTGAATCTGTCCGTACGGTCAATGTGAGCCTGTAAGCCGATTATGTCATAAGGTATGTTGTTCTTCCCGAAGTCAGATAGGATATTCATAAACATATCCATCTCAGGTGATGGCGTGATCTTGTGCGCTTCATTAATAGCAAGAAGAGCATTGGGATCAGACTCATGCGCCCAGATGAACGGCAAAGCAGTATAATCGTACATGGTCATGCCAGCAAGCGTTGTCTTTGCCCATGCCGCTTCGTTCACCACGTCCCACATATCAATTTTACCCTTATAGCGTGACACTACGTCACGAACATGCTTCTCAATCGCTTTTCTCTGCTCATCAACGGGAAGGTCTCTGAACCACTGCGGGACATTATCGCCGTGAACCCAGACGAGTGTATGTCCTTTGACCTTTATATCCTGAGACTTGCACCATTCCAGAACCCTATCTGCCGCTGTATAATCTGGTTTTCCAGCAACAGGTTCCACAGAATTCCAGTATAAAGGTAAAGTTGCACAATTAAAAAGTTCGGCAAATCTCTTTTTAAATTCATCTTCCTCTGCCTGAGTTTTTAATCTTGGTTGAAATTGGTAATGCTCAATCGGTATCTTTCCACCAAGATCGCCAGTTATCAGAGTTACATTTGCGGCAAAGAGGAAATCGCTGTTGGTCTGGTTTACCTTGATAATTGCCTCTTTGATGGGCTTCCCTTTTTCATCTACAACCTCAATCACAACATCGCTTTTCCTGTATTTCTCAATATCCTTATCTGCTTGGATAAGGACATTTTCTTCAATTTTCTTACCATCTTCATCTACTGCAAAAGCTAATGAAACACAAATTAACAAGAGACATGACACAAAAAAACAAAACCTCATATTTCTAAACTCCATTCATCTAACATCTCGCCAATTCTAATAATCCTCTCGAACCTAGTTTCAGGCATAACGTTATCTGCAACACCAAATATGAATCTATCGTCAGGAGTCAGCGTCCTGAATAGATTTTGCATGTATACTTCAAACTTTTCATCGCTGAATGGTTCGCAGAGGATAACTGAGGGTATTCCACCCCAGATTATTACATCATTCTTCCATACTTCTTTAGTTTGCTCTAAAGTGCACTTTACCATAGGGGCAGTTGTAAAGCACTCAGCCATATCGAATCCAGATTCGAGTATCAGATCAAGAAGCAGGCTTGAGTCAGCATCCGCATGACATACTAATATTTTCCCCTTTGAGTGTAAAAGTTGAGCGAATTCCTGAAAGTATGGTTTAAAGTATTCCTCAAATAAAGGCGGCGGTGTCATCATAGAATCGAAGTGTTCACCATGAAGAATCATTTTTGCCGGTGATTCAGCCACTATCTTCCACATCTCTTTTGCGTGATCGGTCATAACTGCAAGCAGATGCTCAAACTTATCGGGATGGTCTATCATCTCATAGACCGATTTTTCATAGCCAATATACTCACGCATGATCTGGTGAATCGGACAATCAGCAGTGTTTACAAGCGGAAGCCCATCATCGCCTATATGCTGATCATATACGATAAATTCATCGTACGTTGGGGTCAGCACCGTGTTTTCAACCATGTATTCTACAACGTCATAATCCGCTGGGCGTTTTATTATATGCTCGATCTGATAAGATGAGATGCCCGCTTTTTCGAGCTTTTCTGTCATTATATGCTTAGTTGAGACTGTGCCAACTGGAGTCACGTATTCCGTAAAAGTTTCGTTGCCATGTTTTTGCACTCTGGTTTCAACGTTTTTTGTATGAGTTGAAAAAACACGCCCATCTCTCGCAGGTGCGCCCATCCCTAAATCCTTTTCAATATCATTGAGACTCCAATTGCGATATTTCTCTGGTAGAGTGCCTGCGTTCTTATGTGCGATATACCAGATCAGTAATCTTGGGATCCATGGGAGCCTATCTGGTCTTTTACCTTCTATTATTGCGAGTATTCTTTCTCTATTTGTCATGGTTATTTTCCTGTTTCAGTTACTTTTGGTATGAGAATAATAGATACCTATAAACTTATATCTTATCTTAGCATAACAGGACAAAAGAATCAATAACTGATTTAGCCAACACTTGCAACTTCATTCTTGACGGTTACTTAGTCTTTTGTTATTCTTATCCTGTAAACAATAAAACTCAGAATATTTAATGATTACATAAACTGAAGGTGAGGTGAAGACGGTGAGTCAAGCAGGGGAAATGGTAAAATCAGCACTAAAAGAAAAGGGGTTGACTCAACAAGAACTTGCTGAGAAGATAGGCAGAGATCAGACGCTGATCAGCCGATTTATCTCAGGCGTACCCATAGCAGATACAACCGCCCGCGCCATAGCAGAAATACTTGATCTCGATGCTGATGAATTGGTGCATCAAATTCAGCGAGACAAGCTTGATAAAAAGGTAGTTAAGCTTAAAGCGCAATATAAGCCTGTCATTGACGACGAAAGTATAAGCGATCTGATTTCCGATAATAGATCCGCTGTTGTCGGTCACGTTGGTGTGATTGCCGATATTCCATTGCTGGACTCTTACGATCAGCCTCAAGAGAAAGCAGAGCGTTACGTTATACCAACTGGAATTCAACTCGATTCCAATAAGGCTTTCGCATTAAAAATTAACGGCAAGAACATGACTGATGACAAGATCGAAGAGGGTGACGTCATCATCGTAGACCCTAATGCCAAAATGCGAGATGAGGATCGGGTTCTTGTGGTTCGTGATGGTCAACAAGAGCTAAGAAAGTTCTACCGTGATGGAAATACTATCATACTTCAGTCGCTCGGAGGAACGGGTCTTCCTCTCATTCTCACGTCACGTAAAGAGAATGTAAAAATAGTGGGTCGTATAGTATTCTGTGCAAAGCATTTTAACTAATGGTCAGCCAAATTAGTTTTTTACATTATAATCAGGTCTTTAAATCCCCCCTTCCCCCAGATTAAAGGATGAAGGCGGAAAGATGAAGGATGAGAGAAATCACTTCATCCCTCATCCTTTCAGAAAGGGGGAATTGTTCTCCCCTTTAGCTAAAGGGGAGTCAGAGGGGATTTGATTCTTTTCATTTAAGTTGAATAATTAATCTGGTTGACCAATAGAATAGAAGATAAAAACATGTCGGGTCAATTTGTCATTATTTTTAAGAAACATAAGGCTGTTTTATTCGGTGTGCTGGTCTTATTAGCGATATGCCTGACCAGACTTTACAGCTATATACTTTTCCACAGCCTTGCTGAGACATTCAGCATTGTCGTTGCTTGCGGCACATTTATGCTTGCATGGAACTCACGCAGGTTTCTGGACAATAATTATATCCTTTTCATAAGTATAGCATACCTGTTTATCGGTTGCATGGATATGATTCACACACTGGCATACAAAGGCATGGGTGTATTTCAAGAATATGGCACTGACCTATCAGTTCAACTCTGGATCATGTCCAGATATATACAAAGCATCTCTTTTTTCATTGCCCCTTTGTTTATAGGCAGAAAGATGAGAACCAACCTTGTATTTACTGGTTACACGGTTCTTATTTCTCTTTTGCTAGGGTCTGTTTTCTATCGGAACGTTTTTCCCAGTTGCTTTATTGAAGGGGTCGGATTAACCCCTTTTAAGAAGATCAGCGAATATGTCATCTCCCTAATTTTTCTGGGTTCTATTCTCCTATTAATCCAAAAGCGCAGAGAGTTCGATACAAGCGTGCTAAAACTGTTGATCGCATCTATTATCGTAACAATATGCTCCGAATTATTTTTTACACTTTATACAGACGTTTATAGTATTTTTAGTATGATCGGTCACGTTCTCAAGATCATTGCATTTTATCTAATCTATAAAGCCATTATACAGACAGGATTGGAGAAGCCTTATAACCTTCTATTCAGGAACTTGAAACAAAGCGAGGAAGCACTTCGTGAAAGCAAAGAGCTTGCAGAATCTGCCAGTAGAGCAAAAAGCGAATTTCTTGCGAATATGTCCCACGAATTGAGAACGCCTCTAAATGCTGTCATAGGGTTTGCAGAGATATTATACGATGGAATCTGCGGTGAGTTAAATGAACTTCAGAAGTCATCTGTCATTGATATTCAAGAAAGTGGAAAGCACCTGCTTAGAATGATCAATGATATCCTTGATTTATCAAAAATTGAATCAGGTAAAATGGATCTTCAACCCGAAATATTCTCAATATCCAGAGCTATGGACGATGTATATTCAATAGTGCGGGATATGGCTAACAAGAAACGGTTGAACATGCAGTTTATTGTCCCGAATGATTTACCCGATATATATGCAGATCAGGTAAAATTCAAACAGATAATGTATAATCTTTTATCCAATGCGGTGAAATTCACACTTTACGGTGGAGATATAACCGTCAATGCCGGCTTTTTTGATACTGAATATCTTATCTCTATTACAGATACAGGCATCGGTATCGAACCAAAAGATCACAAAATAATATTCGAGGAATTTAAACAACTTGAGTATTCTCGATCACGACAATACGAAGGAACGGGTCTGGGTTTGGCGCTGACTAAGAAGCTAGTGGAACTTCATGGTGGTAGAATCTGGGTTGAAAGCGAAGGTTCGGGTAAGGGAAGCAAGTTTTCATTTACGTTGCCATATAGGAAACCATAAAGAAAAGAAATTAAAATCACGAATTACACAAATAAGCGAATTTCACGAAATGAATCCTAGAAAAATTCGTGTAATTCGTTTTGTTAGAGAAATTCGTGATAAAAAAGTATAATTCACCAAAAAAAGTAATATGAAAAAACAGATACCAATTATAATTTGCCTTCTGATGGGCATACTTACATTGATACAGCCCTTTATTCCGCATCCTGTATTCGCCAGCATATTCAAGGGTGCTACGAGATGGGTCTACGTTGTCGGCGTTTTTGCGACGGTCATTGGCATAGGTACATTGATACGCCTCCATTCAAAGAGAATAGCGCGCAAGTCACCGGGATGGATATACAGCATTGTTGTGTTTGTTGGGTTTCTATTATCAGCAGGATTTGGGGTCATTGGTGGAAAGAAAAACGAAACTTTTCTGTGGCTATTCAATAACGTAAACGCATCACTTGAGGCGGCAATGTTCTCGCTTTTGGCTTTCTTTATGGCATCCGCCGCATACAGGGCTTTCAGGGCAAGGACTTTTGAGGCTACGTTGTTACTCCTAGCGGCAGTCGTGGTTATGCTTGGAAGGGTTCCGATAGGTATATTCTTGTGGCAGCACATTTTTCCGCAATCTCTGGTGCAAAACTCACCATTCTTCCCTGAAGATGCGGCTGAATGGCTAATGTCAAAGATCACGATGGCATCAAGAAGGGGGATCATGATCGGCGCGGCACTCGGCGCCATAAGCACGTCATTAAAGGTTATTCTTGGCATAGAGAGATCATATCTTGGTGGTAACGAATAAAATATATGTCATTATTAGACAATTTTTTAAATGCTGACAGGCGAATAATATACCTTATAATCGGTGTCGTTGTCATTGTGCCGTTTTTCATACCTATGAGTCTGCCGATCTATGTAACTCAGACTGTCCAGAACGTCTATGACCGTATTGAATCTCTGCCAGAAGGCTCAGTCGTGATAATTTGTTTCAGTTTCGGACCTTCTACTGTGCCTGAACTTCTTCCTATGGCTAAAGCTGTCATTCGACAATGTTTCACAAAGAAACTCAAAGTCATTGGTATAACCCTTCATTCCGAAGGTGCTACTATTGCTGATAACACTTTACGAACAATAGCGGATGAATTTGGTTATAAAGAACATGAGGATTATGTTTATCTTGGATTCAAAGTACAACCAGTAGCAGTCATACTAGGCATCGGTGAGGATATTTCGATCCCGTTTCCAACTGATTATACAGGTACGCCAATATCGCAAATACCAATGATGAAGGATATAAGGAACTATAAAGATATAAAGCTGGTCGCTGACTTTGGTTCAAGCGGTAGCCCTGAATGGTGGGTCATGTATGCAGGGGCAAAATATCACGAGCCTATTGCTGTTGGTGTCACAGGAGTTATGGTCTCTGGACTTTACCCATATCTGAATACAGGTCAATTAGTTGGTCTTATCGGTGGACTCAAAGGTGCGGCGGAATATGAGAAATTGGTAGCGAAAGAAGATAAAGCCACTCTTGGCATGAAAGTCCAGTCAATAGTACATTTGATGATTATATTGATGGTTGTATTTGGCAATGTGGTTTATCTTTTATCAATAAGACAGAAAAAAAAGGTTCAGGCTCCAATGTAGTAGTTAATCGGATTAAAAAGACATATCAGTGATTTTACATTATCATTGGACAAAATCTAAGGTTAAAGATTAAAACAATGCGGAGGAACGAAAAATGGTTATCCGCCGAAAACTTAATGTGATCTTGATACTTACAGGTATTGTTCCCCTTTTAATAGCTATATTTATAACCCATTTCGTAGGGATCTCACAGAGAAAAGAGATCATAGGCAAGACCTTCCAGCAGTTGTCTGAAAAGGCACGAGACACCATAGTCATGATGCTCAAAGAGGATATAGAATCTATAGAGCAGTTGTCCGTGCTTCCAGATACAATAGTCTATCTGGAGACTACCTCACTTGAGCCAAATGAAAAAAACGCATCAGACGCAACTGTTATTGAAAAACGATGGGCGAAACTTACAGAAAAAGACTCACCGCTAAAGCAACTGCTAGAAAACAGGCTTGCAATGACGCTCAAATCTTTCAAAACTGTCGAAAAATCATTCGGCGAGGTACTCGTGACAGACGATTCAGGTAGGCTTATAGCTTCCACCAACAAGACTAGCAATTATTGGCAGGCAAGCGATGAATGGTGGCAAAAGGCGTATGACAAAGGCAAAGGTCGGATGTATCTTGGAAAATTCGGATATGATCAAAGCGCGAAGATATATTCGATGGATATATGTATCCCTGTTTTTTCTAGTGATCGCTCTCATAGGGTCGTCGGGATTGTAAAGGGTGTATTAAACATCTCACGTTTCTTTGATGCACTTGATAACATTGACCCGGGCGAGGGAGGAAAAATCGCTTTACTGTCGGACTCCGGAAAGATGATTGTGTCAAAAGACATGGTTCCAGTAAAAGAAAATACTGACCAAGCTATGATCCCCAAACCCGAAATGGGAAGCTCCGGATGGTTTTTGCTGTCGGGCAAAGACAAGCCAAGTATGTTAGTCGGCTTTGCCAAAATTTCATTGAGCAAAGTTGACCCAAGCCTTAAAACGCCATGGTCTGTAATAGCCTATCAGCCAGTACATTACGCCTTCGCCCCGGTAAGAGACTTAATCTGGATGGTCTCCATACCCGGTATCTGTTTAATAGTACTTATTTTTGTGCTTGGTCTTTATATTGCCCAGAAGGTATTTGTATCACCATTGCGCCAGCTTACTTACATGGCAAAACAAATGTCTAGCGATCTCCATCAGGAAGTGCAGATAGAGTCAAAAGACGAGATCGGAGAACTTGCTAAGTCATTTAATCAAATGGCATCTAACCTCGAAAAGCGCACTGCACTGGATAATGTAGCGTTAAATATGCTTTCTAACCTCAAACTCCCTGATGTATTAAATATCGTCGTAGAAGCACTAAAAAACACCTTCAACGCCGCATTTGCAAGAGTCTGGCTAGTGGGTGATGGAGATTTATGCCCTGATTGCATTCACGTTGATATATGTCCAAACAAAGAGAAAGAATGTCTGCATCTGAAGGTGACAGTTGGTATGTATGCTAAAGACGATGAATATCTCAGAGTTCCAATAGGTGCATTGATAGTTGGACGAATAGCAGAGGAACGCAAGCCCTTAATGACGAATGATCTGGCTTCTAACGAAGATATTCACAATCTGGAATGGCTAAAAAGCAAAGAATTGGTGTCATTTGCGGGTTATCCGCTTCTAATTGGTGATGAGCTTTTGGGAGTCGTTGCAATCTTCAGCCAGAGACCGATCTCCAGCGAAGAGTTTAGGATGTTAGGCTCTTTTGCTAACCGTACTGCTATGGCGGTTCAAAACGCAAGGCTACACTCAGAGATAACTGAACTAAACCTCAATCTTGAGCAAAAAGTTAAAGACAGAACTCAGGAACTTGAGATCGCTAATGCAAAACTGAAAAAAGCAGACCGTATGAAAAGCGAATTCCTCGCCAATATGTCTCACGAACTGAGGACCCCTCTTAATGCCATAATCGGTTTTGCTGAAATACTTCGAGACGGTATCTGTGGCGTGCTAAACGAAGATCAAAAATCGGCAGTTCTGGATATTCACGAAAGTGGTAAACACCTCCTGCAAATGATCAACGATATTCTTGATCTGTCTAAGGTAGAGGCTGGTCGAATGGAATTGCAGTTGGAGGAGTTTCCTATTGCGAAAGCAATGGATGAGGTTTATTCAATAGTTAGAGACATGGCGAATAAAAAAGGACTCAACCTGCAGTTTTTCATTCCAGATGACCTGCCTGACATATTTGCTGATCAGGTGAAATTTAAACAGATAATGTATAACCTGCTGTCAAATGCTATAAAGTTTACACCACAGGGAGACATAAAGGTCAATGTGGATTATGACGATAAGGAGTTTTCTATTTCAGTTACAGATACCGGTATAGGAATAGACCCCAAATATCACGAGGTGATCTTCGACGAGTTTAAGCAGTTGGACTCATCCCAGTCACGGCAATACGAAGGCACAGGTTTGGGATTAACATTGACCAGAAAACTCGTTGAAATGCACGGTGGAAGAATCTGGGTAGAAAGTGAAGGGCTTGGGTTTGGAAGCAAGTTTATTTTCACAATGCCGATTATCAGTACTACAGAACACATCCACAGGGGAACCCAAATACACGAATTACAAACCATGTCCAAGAAGAAAAATGGAAAAATAATACTCGTTGTTGAAGATAACGCACAGGCGGCGCAACTGATCTGCATATACCTGACTGAAGCAGGATACGATACGGTAGTTATAACCGATGGCGAGGAAGCGATAAAAAAAGCTAAAGAGATCAAACCTTTCGCTATTACGCTGGATATAATGTTACCAAAGAAAGATGGATGGCAGGTTATGCAGGAATTAAAGGGTTCTATAGACACAAGAGATATGCCCATAATCATAATATCTATCATTGACGATCAAAATCTAGGATTCAGCATGGGCGCAGTAGGGTATCTGGTCAAGCCATTAGATAAAGATCAACTCCTGAGCATCCTTGACAAGATCGAATTAGTATCAAAACAAAAACCGAAGGTACTGATAATAGATGATAATTCAGAAGATGCAAGACTGATAGAGTCAATAGTTGTCAATGAGGGTTTCGACGTTCTGATGGCTTTTGATGGCGCTGATGGGATCAGGCAGGCTATTGACAATAAACCTGATTTAATTGTACTTGATTTGCTTATGCCCGGTATAAGCGGTTTTGATGTAGTGAAATCACTTCAGGAACATCCTGAAGCAGTTAAGATACCCATTATCATAAGTACGATGAAAGAACTAACATCCGAAGACAGAGAACGTCTTAATAGCAAGGTCAAATCTATAGTACAGAAAGGTGAAGACGCAAGGATTCATCTTCTGGAAGCCATAAGAAACATAGAGAGATTTGAGAAAGCAGGTGGTTCATAATGCCGGGAAAGATTCTTGTTATAGAGGATAATGATAGGAACCGTAAACTCGTGAAGATTCTATTGGAAGCCAATAAATACGAGGTAATAGAAGCACGAACAGGAGAAGAATCGCTAAAGTATTTGCAAAATGATAAACCTGATCTGATCCTTCTTGATATTCAGCTTCCAAACATGGATGGTTTGACGTTAGTCAAAATACTCAGAGCAGATGAGGGAACGAAGGACATTCCCATAATTGCGGTGACAGCTTACGCAATGAAGGGAGACAAAGAGAGGATGTTGGATGCAGGATGCGACGCCTACGTCAGCAAACCCATTGATACCCGTGAACTGCCCGTGACTGTAGCGAATCTCATAAACAGTAGAATGGGCAAATAATGGGCAAATAGTAGTGGCGAAGCATTTTCACATCAATACAAATGACAATATACTTTGATCCCCGTTTTCATGAGGACAGGTTCTAGCTGAAAATGCTTCGCCACTACACCAAATTCCCTATTCTCCTTCATTTTTTCCGCAATTGATCAAGCACATCCATCACTTCTTGATCATGCTTGCTTGCATTCACTTTGTCAAAGATATAAGCGATTTTACCGTTAGGATCAATAATGAATGTCTTACGCTGTGCAGTTAATCCTGTTAAACCTAATACATCATAAGCTCTAGATATATCCTTATTGTGATCACTCAACAGATCAAATGGTAGATTGTATTCTTTTTTAAACTTGTATTGAGTTTCGATTTTATCTGTGCTGATTCCTAAGATAACAACATCAGATTCCTTTGGTTTGGGTTCTTCATCGGGAAGGATAACGCCTATTTCTGTAATCTTGTTATAACTGTCACGCAGTGCGCATGCTTCGGCAATTCAGCCCGGTGTAAAAGCCTTTGGAAAGAAGTAAAGTATAACCCATGAACCCTTAAAATCAGATAGTTCTACAGCCTTTCCGCTTGTTGACTGTGCCTCGAAATCCGGGGCAGGAGTACCAAGTCGTGGATCATTTGATACTATCGGTAAAACATTAATAATTAAAAATGATGTAAGCATTTTAATACTCCGTCAAGTTGTGCCTGAAGTTGTCAATTCGGTACTCCATAAATTTATAGTTATACTCTACACTTCATACATAACTTTGTCAATACGCTATTCTATTCCACCAATCCGTCTTCATATATTCCGGCAACGATGGACTCTATCTCTGGTTCCTCGATGGTAAGGTCATTTATGTCATATCTGGCTGTAAGCTGTGCGATTAGCTTTGATGCGCTGATCTCGTCACGGTCGAATTCTAGCCATGCCCTGTGATCCTCTCTGCGAATGATATTTGTGAACGGCACAACTATCTCGTCATAGTCATCTGCAAGGTCTACTATCAGCCTGCGTTTCTTACCATAACGGCGTTTTATATCGTCTACTGTTCCATCGTATATAACTTTTCCATGATCTATAATCATCATCCTGTTGCACAGCTTTTCTACGTCAGATAAATCATGTGTCGTTAGAATTATGGTTGTTTTACGTTCTGTATTTATCTTGCTGAGGAACTCACGTATGCGCTGTTTCGCCACAACATCCAGTCCGATAGTAGGTTCATCAAGATATAGTATCGGCGGGTCATGAAGCAATGCGGCGGAAAGGTCGCATCGCATCCTTTGCCCTAGACTGAGCTTACGAACAGGTGTATTGATAAAGTCGCCAATGTTCAGCAAATCATGGAAGGTATCGAGGTTGGCTTTGTATCTATCGGCAGGCACTCTGTATATCCGCCTGAGCAACTGGAATGACTCAATAACAGGAAGGTCCCACCACAACTGAGTTCTCTGTCCAAACACTACACCTATACGACGGGCGTTCTCTTTCCTTCGCTTGTAGGGTGTTATTTCTGCAACGTCAATATGTCCGGACGTTGGCACAAGTATGCCTGTGAGCATCTTTATAGTCGTGGATTTTCCCGCACCGTTAGGACCGACGTAACCAACCATTTGTCCTTCCTGAATATCGAATGATACGCCATCAACTGCTTTGACGATAGAATATTTCGATGACGCCAGATTGCGTATAGCGCCGAGGAAACCCTGATGATGCTGATATACCTTAAATTCTTTTCTAAGGTCTTTGACTGTAATTATCGTCAATATTTTTTCCCTATATGGATGTACTAACCTTTTCAGATTCTTTTAATACTTTATTAAAGAATCGCACACGCTCTTGTGGAGTCATATCTTTTGTTTGATAATAATGTAGTAAACGTACGTAATGAATCTGTTGCATCATTTCATCATCGGGAAATTCTTCGCGAACTTCCTCCCAAATTTGTTTTTTCTTTTCTTCTGTTAATGTTATCATTTAAATCATCTCCTATAATTCGGGTGGCGCTACAATCTCGATGGAATCATAACCCATGAGCATATTTACCAAGTTTACTTCTCGTCTCGTGTTTACTTTAACCAGATGTTTAAAGTTCCAACTAGCAAAGTAACTAATTCCATTTACAACCGCAATTGCAGTATGGTTAGCATCTGGTGTCTGTTTCTCCGAGAAAATCCCTCTTCTAACATATTCTTGAGCCAGAGCATCTGTTTCTTCATTAGACTCAAGAATATCAAACCACATAACAAGCTTCTCCATCTTTTCACGTATTCCAACATCTGGAGTGTCACGGATTTCTGATAGAACAATAGTTGAAATAGTAGCTTCAAAATCCAGCAATCGTTCAGACCAGAATTGTCTGGTAAGTCTTTGTCTATCAGGTGATCTTGCATCATAGTAAGCACTTGAAACGGTTGTATCCAGATATAGCTTCGTTTTTATCATATTTTCTTCCATCCTGACAGCAAAATATCATCAGACACTATATTTAAAGCTTTAGCAAAAGAATCCTTATAATTTGATAGGATTTTACCATCTGATACTATATCTGTCAACTCCCCGTACTTTGATAGTGTTTGACACCATAGTTCCAAAAGTTTACAGCAAGCGTCATGGCAATCACTGACGTCAAAGGAAACATGAACCGAACCCAATATGGAAATCCCAATGGATCAGGCATATCCAATAAGTATAAAGCTGGGAAATAGTTGACAAATGCCAAAGGGATGATGAAGATTAGTATATTCCTGAACCATTGCCTGTATATTGGTATGGGGTAGCTTGTTGCCTCCACTCCGCCATAGGTAAACATATTGGGTAGTTCCGTGCTTTCAACCGACCAAAAGCATACAGTTGCCCCTGCTATGATTATCGCCATATAGAACATTATACCATTCACAACTGCGGCAGTCAGAAACATGATCTTCGCAGGATTAGAGCCTAGTCCTAACATTTTCCATGCTATAACTAGAACCATAAATCCTTGCAGAATTCTACCCAGCTTGCGTAAATCAAAATCGGCAGACATAAGTTGTATAAACACTCCGGCAGGGCGAAGCAGAATCCTGTCAAATTCTCCCATGCGTATCATTCTGCTGAATAGGTCAAATCCTCGCGCAGTCATCTCTGCGATAGCGAATGATACTGATGTCATACCGTATAATAATCCTACTTCCCACAACGTCCAGCCCTTTATGTCTGAAAATTTACCAAAGATAAACATTATAGCAATAAAGTCCGTGAACGTAACGATGAATTGTGCGAAAAACTGCATGATGAAAGAAGCCTTGTATTGCATCTGTGACCGCAGGATCGCACTTATGAGGTTAAAGTATAGCTTTAAGTAATACATTACCCACCCTGGATAATAAGCTTTCGGGTTGCATGTGACATAAGGGCTTTCCCGAAAAGAATGAGTATCACTGTCCATGCAAACTGGCGCAGTAACATACTCAACATTTTTACCCCGGTGTATTTTCCAAGATATATAGCGACAGGCACATAGCTTTGACCAACATAAGGTAGCCATTCGCATATCGTATCAAAACCCGATGGAAAAAACGATACCGGAACGACAAATCCTGACAGTAATAATCCTGCACCCATAACGATTCCGCTAACGCCTCTTGCATCCAACAGCCAAAATGCTGACATACCAACCATAAAGTTAAATGAGAATGTTATCATTGCGGCAAATATCAGGCTGATAAAGAATAAGACAAGTGAAAACCATGAGTGCGGATGCGACCACGTAAAGAAAATAACCATCACGAGAAATATGGGTAAACCCCTGAAGATAAAGTAATAAAACGAGCGACCAAATTGCCTGAACAACATGACGAACTGGTAATCTATGGGTTTCATAAGGTCAGTAGCGACTTCACCGCTTTTCACTGCATTTGCGATCTCCATCGTCCCGAAAATCCCGATGACCATTATCATCGCCTGAGTTATGCCTGTAAAGGTTATGGCTTCGGTGACGTTGTACCCGGCGACAACGCCACGATTTTCGTATAATGCCGTAAAGACAAAGGCACGAACAACGAAAAAGAAGGTGTTGACTGCGAACCCGCTGTAATTTGCGATCCTGTATTGCAGGCTTTGCTGAAATGATTTCTTTGCGAATTCAAAATATACGAGGAAATCGAGAAAATATAGTGCTGGTTTTCTTTTCAGTATAGATTTCACATTTGTTATGTTGCTCATAAGCTTTTTTCAATCTTCATATCTTAGTGACTTTGTTATGTATAACCTATGTTTTGAAGTTCCTGAAATTCCTCTAAAGTCCAGCCATGATCCTGACCCTTCATGAAGGGCTCTGCGAAAGATTTAGCATCATTCTCAGTGACCCATCGGACGTACCAAATATCTGTTGGACGGACAATCTCTGGTTTTGTAATGCAAAGGTGAACGTATTTTTCTCCCATAAAAAGTCCTTTTGATGTCAGTTTTTTGACGCTATATGTATTTTTCTGTCATAATATTTACCAATCCTTAAAGGCATAAGTGGGTTTACCAGTGAGTAATCCTGTTATTCCCCAAAGGCTTCCTATAACGAAATCACCAAGTACCAACCCCATAAAGAATGGAAAAGCCTTGCGATAAGCCCTTATGCCTCCATATTTTAGAACTGCCCACTTGACTACCCAGCTTATGAAAAACGGAAACCATAGCTTGTCAAAATGATAATAGCCTGCCAGAGGATAACCCAATGGATGCAGACTCCACCAAAGAAAACGCAATCTCAAGAAAGTGTTTATCAATACAAATATCATGCCAAAGACTGTGGCGGTCAGGAATCTCATATCAATCTCGACAGGGTTGACTATCCATCTTTCTATTGTGTCGTAAGCCGTCGTTCCACGCCATGCGCCAACGCCTCCCCACTTGTAATTGAATTGAAGGAACGCCCAGAATGTGACTATTAGACCAATGTAAGTTGACAGCATCATCACTTTCCAGAGCTTGCCTGTGTTGATGCCCGATCTCTCCGCAAGTTTGAAACTCTCAAGCTGGAAAGGCATAGGGCTGTTCCTAAACTCTTTTGTCATTGTCCAGAAGGGAGCCGCAACTGTCAAAGTCTGTGGGGATATCTTCCGACTGCCCATCGTCGCTATTATAAGCTGAAGCGGACCGGAGTAGTGTATGCCCTGTAACGGAGGACCAAGCTCTGCACGCATCCTTGTATATGCAAACGCTATCACAAAATATATCACAAAGAATGTAATAGCAAAAATAGCAGACATCCCCGCTTCGTAGCAGAATACAACCAGAAATGCCATGCCGAGAATAGTGCCTATCACGGCAATTCTGTACTTCATAGGTTCATTTGCATCGTCTGCATAGTCTCTTGCTTTTGCCCTTACTACTCTTTTGATGACCTGCCACAAAGGCTTTCGGAACATCCAGAGGGATACCATTGCTATGCCAAGATATGCGCCAAGTATCTGCTGGTCCTCAAACGGATAGCCGGGAAGGTTCACACCCGCTATACTGCCAACTATCCTTTCAAGCTTCCAGATAAGATAAAAAAACCAACATGAGAACAGCAGGTCTAATGGGATGGGAAATGCAAGTCCGATTGCATAAGGCGTGATATACAGGGACGTAATTCCCATAGAATCCCATGGCTTATCTGTGAGGTGTGGTGTAAGGTCGTATGTCAAAGGTATGCGAGGGAAAACGCTGGAAAAGAAACTCAGCCCATTTATTATCCCGACGAGGGCAGCTATTCCGAAACCGATAAGCAGAAGTCTGTTTGCAAAAAAACTTTTTACTGAATCATTGCGTGTCATTTCATAAGGTAATTGTACCAGCGGATAAGTTAGTTTTTCCCTTTCGATCCACTGCTTTCTGATTATAGTATTAATGCAGATTGTGACAAAAGTTATAGCGGTCAGGAACAACGTCCACCAGAACATCGGCTTGAGCCAGCCCTTGATGTGTTGAGATGTATACAGCGTTGATTCTCCATTATAAAAGCCCTGAAGTACCTTATCGTCATTCACACTCAACCATGAAGGAACATATTGCCAGAACAGCGATGACCATTCGTTTTCCGGGGTAGCGAACCATTTTGACGTGCCTAATGTACAGAATAGGCTCTGGCTGAAGTCGTGTCCGCTGACAGTGATCGCCATTATCAAGATGACGTATATGGTGAGTAGTTCACCCTGGCTCATTGCCCGCAGGGGAAGGAACCTTTTGAGGATTAAATTGAATAAAGCAGCAAGCAGAACACAAAAGACAGCGTTGAAGAAGATCGCCATTGTGGTTGGGTATTGCGTTCCCCAGACTGTTTCCCACTGCACAACGAGGTAAACGTTGATTGGAATAAAGGCAAAGCCAATTAAAATTGCCCGTATAGTTACACCATCGTTATTTGATTTAACGGTCATTAATCCACACCCGCCTGATTATATTTGAATACCAAAAGCGTTACATCGTCCTCGGTGTAAAGCCCGCCAAATGCATCTGCGGCGGATAGCATGGCTTCGATAAAAGCCTGGGGAGAAAGATTCGAGTTGTTCTGAATTGCTCTCTGGAATTCCTCTGTGTCGAATTGCACACGATTTTCGTTTTTTATCTCTATTAAACCATCTGTAAACAAAAAAATCATGTCGCCATTTTCCATAGCAAAACTACCGTTTTGATATGATATGTTAGGAATGAAGCCAAGAGCAGAACCATGTTCACAAGATAACTCCTCTGTAGACGAATTTCGATTTCTGATGAGGTATGGGTTGGGATGTCCAGCATTTGCGTAAATTCCTGTGCCATTCTGTGTATCTATAACTAAACAGAAAGCTGTTATGAAGATTGGCAGACTGCTCGAAGACATAATATCGTAAAACCGATTATTCATCTGCTCGAGAAGATCATCAGGGCTAGGATAATAACGAACAAGTTGGGTAAGCAAAGCCTTGACTATGCCTGTTATCATGGCGGCTTGTGGCCCATGCCCCATAACATCGCATATAAATACTGCAACAGTTGATGGGGTTATCTCCTCAATGTCAAAGAAGTCTCCACCAACTATCAGTGAAGGGATGTACCTGTAAGAAAAATCCAAACAGGGAATATTAGGAGATTCTTGGGGTAAAAGTGCTTTCTGTACGTCCTTTGCAAGTGTTAATTCATCCTCCAGAAGTTTGTTGATTCCGATCAACTCATCTTGAAGTCCTTTCACACGGAGTAACGACCGAACTCTTGCTAATAATTCGTACCGATCAAAAGGTTTTTTGATGAAGTCATCTGCACCATTATCTAGCGACTGCGCTATCTTATCAGGGGTACTCTCAAAGGCTGTCACCATAACAACTGGTATCCATCGGTCGTTGTGATTTTTACGGATCCACCGGCAAACTTCGTTCCCATCCATTACGGGCATCATTATATCCAGAAGTATCAGATCAGGCTTTTCCTTTGCTACTTTTTCAAGAGCTTCCTGACCATTATTCGCAGATATAACGGTATATCCGTCAGCCTTCAAGTTCATTTCCAGAAGCCTGATGTTTTGAGGTACGTCGTCTACTACAAGAATCTTTTGTTTTTCGTGTTGATTTTGCATATATTCAAACTTTCTGCATCTAACTACTTATAAACCTTGATTTTACCCCATTTAGTTGCTATTTTATCTCTTGCTTCAACTTAATGCGCAAATAAAATGTCGTCTCATGATGATAGCCTCCTTTAGCTAAAGATCCAAACTTTTTATATAATCACAAAAATATAAAACTTTTTTAGAATCATTTGGAATGAACAGGAATGGTTCTGCATCTTTAGCTAGATACTTAAAGTCAAAATCATTACATTTCCGCAAAAGCTTATCTTTCAGTTCTTTATTTTTGATCTCTAATTTCGACCTTATATAGTCCATGTTCGGCTTTGTCTTACCAAGAAGAAAAACGGCATCATAAAAATCTCTACCCATTGCTCGTTTGCGATTGAATATAGCGTATATCTTCTGAGCCAATAATATATCAACAGGCACAACGTTTATTCGTAGAAAAACATCAAACCTGTTTAAGATTATCTTTTCTGGCCGATAGTCAAACTTCTGCGGTTCAGCGTCAATCTGAATCAATAGTTTTTCTTCCCTATGTGCAGAAAGCCTGTTCTCAAAAAGTATATCTAAAAAACTTATATAACTTCGGTATGCACTTTTGTAGACATTCCGTATTTCTAGTTTATATCCTTCTAAATCCAATCTTCTTTGTACTAATTGTGATAATCGTTCAAAATCCTTTTCATTTAAACCTATGTTGTCAAAATCCAAGTCCTCAGAAAATCTATTGTTTTGATGAATAATATGGATTGCTGTGCCACCCATAAAAGATAGCTTTTCACCAAATTCTGAATCAAAGATAGCTTCGAGTATTTTATATTGCAGATACTCACGTAAAAGGTTTCTCTTAAATATTCGTATATTTTCTGGATAAAAAGATTCTATTTGCTCTATATCAAGCATTCTTTATGAACTCCAAAAACGAGTTTATCCTTGTAGTTAGTGTCTTTTGTGAAAACCTTTCGAGGTATTCATTGAGTCTTGCTATATCAATTTGTTCCAAAAACAAATCTTTATTAATCCGTAAACTAATGAAATCAGTCTCATTTTTGATATTTGGGTTTATATAAAAATAATCAAGAATCGCTTTCTCCACACTAGCGATCTTAAAACGCCTGTTGTTGTAGCTGACAAGATTATAACCAAAAAATAAGTCTGGTTTTACTGTTCGATAGCTGAATTGCCCAATGGGTGTTTGAAACTTATAAGTTTTTCGTGTTGAGGCAGAAGTTATTCCATATACGCTTTCTGGTATCAGATGATAGTAGGATAAAGCCATTTCAAAGGAGATATACGAAGGGCTGTATATCCTGTTAGCAATTTCAGACAGGACATTTTCATTAATCTTTAAGTCAGCAAATATATAATAACCTCTTATAATTTTTCTGATATACTTCCTATCTTGCCATTCATTTAGCCTTCTTCTATGAAAATCGCTATCAATTGATCTTATATCCTTGAGAGAGAAAACTGTAAAGTCTTTTAAAGATTCTTTTAACTTGATGTACTGCATTTTATTTCTCCAACATGCTATTTATAGCACTTTTGAGAAATATAATATCATAAAATATAAGAAAAGCAAGTATTTTTGTTTAACCATAGAGCTATTTCCCTAACTACTTAACCTTGATTTTACCCCATTTAGTTGCCATTTTATCTCTCGCTTCAACGCCTTCGTCTGCGAAGCCGGTGTCATATTCTTCTACCGTCGAAAGAACACTATTATTCCCAACTCCCCCAATGGCATAGATTTTCCCATTCACCGCACTGGTAGATAAACTAGCCCTTGCTGTCGGCATGTCAGCTTTCCTCGTCCATGTGTCTGGTTTTGCAAGAGTGACTGATGAAAGCACTAATAATAAACTAAACACCAAGCCCGTTAATGCGCAAACAAGATGTCGTTTCATGATAATAACCTTCTTTAGTTTACTACTCAACAAAAGATTGTATTTGCTCTATATCAAGCATTTTTTATAAACTCCAATAACGAGTTTATTCTTATAGTTAAATGAAATCAACGTTTGTGCATTACTGCATTAAAACCTATCTGAACGTCACCATGACTTTCATTTTCAATATCAATCTTACCATTTGTAAGATTGCCAGTTATGACAGCAGAACCATGATTTGAACCAAGATGGATATGCTTTCTGGATTGATGGAAATTGCAGTTGCTGACTATCAGATTCCCGCCATTAGCATCAATAGCCGCAAGCCCTTTTTTTGCGTGATCCCAATAATGGAAATTGCATTGGACAAAGCTGACTGAACCTGTTCCTTCTATTCTTGCGATCTGGTTTGCTGGTCCCCAGAAGGCGCAGTTATTTAGCTGAAGCACTCCTTGATTATCTTTGCTTACGATTATTTCTACAGGATCATCTGCTGTCATACTGACGAACTCACCATTAGTGATCAGGATACCATAAGGGAAGGATTTTTCAACGACAATTGCATTTTGTGTACCGTCTGCACCTATGCCAAGAAAGTTACCGTTGCAGGCGCCTGTCTCTGTACCTATGAAATGATAGCCAATCTTCTGTCCGTAGCAGAACGTGTTAAGAACGTATTCCCAGTCAGTTCTTCCGAATACAAACGCTTCACTTTCCGTAATCAAATATTTCAGCAATTTGCCCCAGTCTGGACGTGGTTCTCCATCACCCTCGTCACGCCCCCAATAATGAGGGTTAAAATGCACATTTTCAATCCGACCAACATCAGTGCAACCATTTATGTATACACCTATTTTTAGCGGACATCCGAATATGTTTCTTAGATAATGAAGTTCGTTATGGTACGTGCCAATGTCAATGCCCTTATATGGATTGACAAGAGTAACATCAAAAACGCTGTTGTGCATGCCTTTGCCCTGAATCGTCCATGGGTAGGGTTGAACATTCTCAATATTCTGCTCAGGATAATAGATTGTAACTCCGCAAAGAGTGCTTCCGGGACTCAAAGAGATCAATGGTTTTCCTGATTCATCTCCACGACCTGCATAAGCCATCAATACCGTGCCAATTTTTAGATTTGCGTGATGCGGTGCTTCCCAAGTTCCCTTTAAGGTTACTCCTGTCGGGATAGCCAGACATCCATTCAGACGATAACGTCCAGAAGGAAGAAACACTTCTCCACCGTTTTTCCCTGCCTTATCCAGAATGTCTTGTATCAGACCCGTTGCGTCTTTTAGACCGTCATTGAATCCATTAACATCGGGACATATTGATTCACAATTACCAGTTACCAGATTACATAAGAATAAAAGTTCAAGAAACATATTGCGTCTCCTTATAAAAATATTTGGTTCTTCCGTAATTATTACAAATATTGCGACAAGATAATACTGGAGTAGATAACCCTGAAATTGTTTTTTTCGTAAGCCCTTATGGCGGCTATATTGTTCTGATCAGTTAGCACTTCAGCATATTTAACGCCCCTTTCTTTCATCCATTCGAGTCCTGAAGCAATGAGCGCAGAACCGATCCCCTTATCGTGATAATCAGGGTCAACTGCCAGTGATACTATGTGTCCCCATAAAAACCCATATATCTGTGATCTCCCATTGTCTATGCCTACAACTATATATCCTACCACATTTTCATCATCTTCTGCAACAAATATGGAAATGTTTTTATCGTCTTTGAGTGTAAGATCGGCGTACCATGACACCTCTCGTTCGAAGAACTCTTTGTTCTTTTCTATCGGCAAAGTTTTGTCTAATGCAAGGCGAGTCCATTTGCCAAAAGCTCTTGGTGCGATTTTCAATATGTTTTCTCTATCATCAGCTTGAAATCTTCTTATTTTCATCACGATCCCTCCATTCGTTGTAGCGGCACTGAAAAATTTACCTGCATACTGCGCCCTTCCTGCTGGAAGAGACAAGCTTAATATATTTTGATAAACAGCCAGTCTGTATTTTTGGACCCGGACACTGCCAATGTTCTTTTCTTTTCAATAGCTCGTTATCGTCAACTAGCATATTAAGTGTTCTGGAATCAATATCATATTCGATTATATCCCCATCTTTGAGCAGAGCAATTGGTCCGCCTTCATAAGCTTCAGGAGATACATGACCGATACAGTTACCCCTCGTGCCACCTGAAAACCTCCCATCTGTTAGCAAGGCAACCTTATCTCTCATCCCCATACCAACTAATGCGGCAGTAGGGGCAAGCATTTCTCGCATACCCGGACCACCCTTTGGACCCTCATATCGAATCACAATAAAATCCCCTTCCTTTATTTCTTGATTGAGAATCGCCTTCATAGCATCATCTTCGGAGTCAAACACTCTGGCTGAACCCTTAAAGGTTCGCATATTCGGGCTTAGTGCCGAAGCCTTAACTACTGCGCCATCGGAGGCAAGATTACCAAACAGAATGGCGATCCCACCTTCAGGACTAATGGGATCGTCTAAAGGTCTTATTACTTTGTCATCCGTAACACAGCCTTCTTCTGCTAAGTCCAAAATGGTTTTCTCTGCAACTGAAATGCCATCTTTTAACAAGGGTTTGATAGTTTTCATTACTGCCGGTATGCCCCCGGCATATTCTAGATCCTCCATTGTATAATCGTCACCGCAAGGCTGAATACTGGAAATACACGGAGCCTTCGCATTGATCCTGATAAAATCATCGTAAGTTACTTCTAATCCCCCTTCGTAAGCAATAGCCGGCAAATGTAACACTGTATTGGTAGAACCGCCCAGTGCCATGTCAACGTAGATGGCGTTATCAAATGCCTCTTTGGTCAGGATTTTCCGAATGGATAAATCATTCTTAACCAGATCAACAATTCTCTCACCGCTCTCAAAAGCGATTCGTTTCTTCTTAGCTGATCCTGCAAGCGAAGTAGCACAGCCGGGTAAAGATATACCCATCGCTTCGCATAAACATGCCATCGTATTAGCAGTATAGAGACCCTGACAGGAACCTGCCCCCGGACACGCCTCAAGCTGAAACTGAATCAACTCATCCTCTGTTATTTTTCCGGCACGAAAAGAACCAACAGCCTCGAAAGTATTTTTTACAAGAGTTAGCTTTTGCCCTTTATACCTTCCATCGAGCATAGGACCAGCAGTGACAACTATAGCGGGTATATCCAGTCGCATAGCGCCCATAAGCATCCCCGGGGTGATCTTGTCACAGTTTGTCAGCAAAATCAGTCCATCAAGAGCGTGTGCAATAGTCACTGATTCGATGGAGTCAGCGATCAATTCCCTGGATGGAAGTGAATAGTGCATCCCGATATGACCCATAGTAATTCCATCACATATTGCAGGCACACCAAAAATAAACGCATAACCACCGCCAGTGTGGATGCCTTTTTCGATGTATCGCTCAAGCTGACGCATATCTATGTGTCCCGGTACTAAGTCACTGAATGAACTAGCAATTCCTATAAATGGTTTATCAAATGATTTTCTAGTCATACCGGTTGCGTGAAGTAATGCACACGGTCCGCTTTTATCGAAACCTTTTTTGATTTTGTCACTTCTCATAGATTTTTTACTCCTCGTTATGGTTTGGCAAGATACAATTACCTGTTCAATGCGGAAGTCCCCAGTACCCAATTTTTGTGAATATTCCTACAAACGACCAGAACGCCGCCATAAAATATTCACCTACTATGAATCCAAGAAATAATGGTCTGTATTTTCTGTATGCGCCTAATCCTCCGAACTTCAATACACTATACTTGATCAGCCAGCCAGCAAATGTCGAAAACCATAAGTGAAATGATGCAAACTCCACCCCAACAGCGTACCCTATTGGATGGATTGGCCACCAGAGAAACCTGTATCGCATGAAGATCAGGAATCCCATGAACCCGGCTCCAAAAATTGCTGTATATATGCCAGATAAGTTTGGTCCATAAGGGAACTGGATCGCATAATTTGCCTGCTCAAGACTCCACTGACCAACGCCCATATATACCCAGTATTCAAGATTCTCTGCGCCCTGTTTGTGTATAAATTTGAGAGAGCTATAAAATGCCACAACCACCGCTAAAAGGATACTGACCGCCATTAGTGATGGAATACGGCGCTTATCTACACCTGTAAAATCAGCCAGCTTAAAGTTCTGCAAAGCGTACGGCATGAGCGATTCTGATGTCCAGTGGGGTATCGAAGAGCGGTCATACGCCAGCATAATTAGATTTGTGTCGCCTACTTTTCGTGACCCAAAGAAAGTCGTTATGAACCAGAAAGGCGAGTATCCAACATTTACCAGCAACATACCCGCATTAGCAACCATCCATGCGACTACCGTTGCCATCATCCAGAGCAGGAAGATAAATAGCGCAGTAATCCACAAAGACATCCCAAGTGCCTGACACATCAGGAATATGCAAAAGACCCCGCCCCATATACCTATGATAGCGAACCGGTACGACATCGGTTCAGTTGAGTCGTCCACCGCTTTGCTTTTCATAAACACCTTTCGGAAAGCATCCACCAATTGATGCCTACTCATCCATGTCAAGAAGAATATCAGCACCACATCACTACCCATAACCTGATGTTGAGTTGATACGCCTGTTATTGTAAAAGCAGAGAAAAACACTTGCTGAAACTTATAAAACGTATAGAAGAACCACAGGCTTAAAGCGACGTCAAGCTGTAAAAAATACGTTACGCCAATGACCGAGAAATAGATTATTACGGTAAGAGGCCAACCCTGAACAAGTGCGTTCCAAGGTTTTTCAGGAAATAGTGAATCCAATGGATAATAAAGGCTTATGTGCGGTACAGAAGGAAAATACATCGAAAGCCCGTTGAGCAAATGCGCCAGAAATGCTACTGAAATGCCGATCCAGAGCAAGCGATCTTTGAATAATGAGCTAGGCTGTATCAACTGTGTTGGCACCTGAACCAGAGGGAAAACGTACCTTTCCCTATCAATCCACTGCCTTCGTAAAAGCACACACCAGCACGTAAAAACGAAAAAGAATAATAAACTAAAAGCTATCCAGAATCCAGCAGGTGCGAACCATGCCTTCCATTGGATACTTCCGCCTGTAAGCCCTTTAAAGAAATCCTGAACAGCCATCTTATCTGAGAGATAAGACCAATCTGGAAGTTTTGGGATGATCATATCCATCCACTGATTTTCAGGAGTAGCAAAATAAAGGGGAGATGCAAGATAAGGAAAGATAAATTCCATCATGCCGTACCCCGGCACGGCAGATGCGGCAGTCAGCATGATCCAAACAATTGCCAATTCGGTTGTTGAAAACTCTGATCCCTTAGCTATTTTTTTCAGGACGGGATTTACTATAAAGATTAGGATTGTCAGAAAAAAGAAACCACTTAGAGGCATGTGGTTAGCAATCATCTGCCCAAGACTATTGCCGTGAACATAAGCGCCTATTGCGCTCTGAAAAGCAATCCAGAAAAGAGCAATTAGAATTGTGCGAAAATATCTTGGGCGCATCCCTATCCTTCATTACATGGTAGGGGCGAAGCATTTGTTTAAGGAAAGCAAATTTGAATTATGATCTAACAGTAAACAAATGCTTCGCCCATACTTTATAAAAAACAACGTTAATAATATATCACAACACAGACTAGATTTCCATAAATAACTGATGATAGAAGGTTCTTGACACTCTAAAGGCACTATATTAGAATAAACCTAGCAAATATATTACAAAAATCGGAAATTAGAAAGGACAAAATTAAGCTATGAAGAATTATTTTGTGTTTAGAGTTCAAGGTGATAGCGACGTAATAGGACCAGCAGGAAAATTCTCTGCCTCTACGGCACAGGAAGCTATAAAGATCGCCTATAAAGAGTATAAAAACGGATGGTTTGGAACTGACTTTCCATTCGACAAAGATTGGACCTTGGAAGATGCACTTAAAGATGGCGATAAAACAGGTGGGGAAGACTCCGCAATATTTGGATATCTTCCGGCGATGGAAGATAGCTGGATCATAACCAATGAGACTAATTGTGCAGTGATGGCAGTCGAAGAAGCACAATTAATGGCGGCAATAATGAAAGCTATGTGCGAAGTAAAAAGGTAACAAACTCCAAACCTATGTCAGAACTTGGCAATTCCAAAATATAGAAAATATTGGTTAATGCTAAATATCTGTTTAAAAATAGTTGACAATAACACAAGTTTTTAGTATGATAGAGTACAAACTTGAAGTGATCCACAGGTGGTAAATATTTTTATCAAAGTATATGGAAAAAAGGGGGGGTTCTGTGAGCGTAAATCATTGTTATATAAGGAGTTATATTTTTTAACAGGCTCCAACTTTTATGGGAGGTGAGTTTTCATAATTAAAGTTGCGCACGTACTTCCATTCACAGGCGTTGGAGGAGCAGAGCAGATGATGCTCAACTTGTGTAAGTTTCGTAATCATGAAAGGTTTAGCTATATAGTGGTTACACCAGAAAATTTCGTAATCATGGACGAGATTCGAGAGACAGGAACGCCTGTTTATATTGAATGGAAAAATGCTCGCAGAATATTGCAATGGGCAGATATTATGAATCTGCACTGTTCTGGCTATAATCATAATTTGTATATGATGGTGAAATCATTAGGTAAACCATTTGTAATGACCTTACATTCCACAGTAGAGATGCCAAGTTTGCCTGAGATTACGATCTGTACTGCGCTCCATAATTATAATATCCAGAGGGATAAGCGTAATTTTGTAGCTATCTGCAACGGGGTGGATCTTTCTAGGTTTTTCCCTCGACCCAAAACACATAGAGATGAAGTTATAATTACACGGGTTTGCAGAACGCCAAAATGTGCACCATATTTTTGGCAGGCTATTAATAAAGTTCTAGATCGTTATCCACAAACTAAACTCTGGATTGTGGGAAATGATGAAGGGTTTGGCAAGTCAACAGAGAGAATTAAGTTTTTTGGGATAAGACGGGACATTCCTGATATTCTAGCAGAATCAGATATATTTGCTTATGCGCCTTATCCAAATTATGGTTCTAAGGATCTCGTAGTTATGGAGGCACTGGCTATGGGAGTTCCGTGTGTAGTCTCGGATAGCATTGCAATATGCGAATCTGTGGAAAATGGAAAAACCGGGTTTATAGTACCTTATGGTAATGTAGATGCTTTTGCGGATAAGGTTAGTCTGCTTGTGGAAGATGCAGAACTTAGAGCCAATATGGGACAGGCTGGTATCCACACAGCACAAGAGCGTTTTGACATGAAACGTATTACGCAAAGCTACGAAGAATTGTATGAAAAAGTGTTGGGGTTAAGTCATTTTTTTGTAGAAACGAGGGTTAGCAAATTCAATTAGCAAATGGGGTGAGCAAAATGGCAGATATTGATGAAGAAAAATTGAAGAATTTAATAACAGATATAATGGAAGAAAAAATTTCAGGGCTAGTCAAAGACGCTATTAATACTATGATAGCAGGTTATACTAATATGTCTGAACCTGATCAGTGTTGTTGCCAGCAGGTTACAGAGGTTATCATTAGGTGTGGTTCTCCAGACGCAGTGCAAGTATTGAGGAATGGTGATGATACACCTTGCATACGTTGCTGTCGAAGTTATGGCACTACTTCTTTACTCCCTAGCTATAATATTCTCGATGAAGAAAGCAAGGATCTATTTAAGAATCTTCAAACGAATCTTCAGGATACTGAGGAAGGTCTAATGCAGAAGCTAGATAAAATAGTTAAAGGAAGGTTAATTTCTGATGGAATAACCGCTTTTTTAGGAAAATAAACAATCAACAACGACCTGATTCATATTTCAGGATGCAAAGGAGAGATGGAAAATGCCAAGAGAACTCATATTAGTCGCAAATCCTGATAAAATGATTGTAAGATTAGATGGTAGATTTGAGGCAATTAAATCAGATCATGCTGGTTATACTGAACAGCTAAATGGTATCCTTGATAACAGGGGAGCCAAAGCAGAAACTTTATTCGGGGAAACAGAGGAATATCTCAAAGCTGAAGCCAATGAGTTGTTTGATAAGGATATGGTTGTGCCTGATCTATCTGTTTATTATCGTATAGCAGTTGAAGATAGAGGTATAGACGGAAATCCGATGGAAGAGTTGGCTAAAGAACTAAGCAATATGCGAGATAGTGACGCAGTAGAAGAGCTTGGTTCTCTATTTGATACTGCCTATATTAAACCAGAAGTTTATTTGTCTGGTCGAGGTTCTGGTTCATCTGCTCAACAAATGGCTCAAGAATATCTTGGAATAGCTCCAGTGGGCATTGATGTTGCCTCTGTTTACGCAAAGCCCGGCGGGAAAGGGGCAGGAGCCAACATTGTTGATGTAGAATTTGGCTGGAACTTTAGTCATTATGATCTTAAGGGTAATAGAAGAAAAGCATATTATCCTATTATTGGACTTAGCGATCCGGATCAAGATCATGAAAATCATGGCACTGCTGTTGTAGGAATACTATGCGCAGACCATGATAAACATGGTATTGACGGGATATGTCCGGACGCAACAGTATATGGCTCTAGTGTGTATGGAATTGATTCTTCAGCTAAAGCGATTTATAGGGCAATAAGAAAACTTTTAACCAATGGAGATCAGGGTGATATTATATTAATTGAGCTTCAGCGCCCCGGTCCAGAAGCACAGTTTACAGGAAATACTACTGGGGATGGTTATATACCCATCGAATGGTGGCAAGATGATTTTGATGCTATTCGTTTTGCGACTCTGTGTGGTATAATTGTCGTAGAAGCAGGGGGGAATGGCGGTAAGAATTTGGATGATGGTATATATAGCAGGAAACCACAGGATTTTCCAGTAGGATGGCAAAACCCACTCAATGTAAATAACCAATCTTCAGGCGCCGTTATAGTAGGAGCCGGCAATCCACCAAAAGATACCCATAAAACACCTGCTAAACAATACATTGAAGAATATGAAGATAGGGCTCGCTGTGGATTTTCAAATTATGGAAATAGATTTGATGCCCAGGGTTGGGGTTGGGAGGTAGAAACTATTGGAGTTGGCGATTATCAAAGTCCGAGTAATAAAGACCTTTGGTATACGGATGATTTTTGCGGAACTTCAAGCGCAGCGCCAATTGTGGTAGGCGCTTTGGCATGTATTCAGGGAATGTTGAGAGCGTCAGGGAAAAAACCTCTCAGTCCTCAAAAAGCTAGAAGGTTATTGCACGATACAGGTTCTCCACAAACAGGTTTTACTGATAAAGCTGATTCTCTGAAAGATCGCCCATTAAGCCAAAATATTGGCAAGCGTCCCAATCTTGCAGAGATGATCGAATCTCCGATAGTGAAAAATCAGCCGCCTTTACCGCCTTCTCCACCGAAACCAAAACCTTATCCAAAACCTTGTAAGCCCTGCCAAGTTACAGAGATCATCATCCGTTGTGGTTCTCCTGATGCGGTAGGACAACTGAAAGGTGGATCATCAAACGACTCATCACCAGATGAGAATACAACATCATTGGTTGATGATAAAAGAATTAAGCAAATTGCGGATACGACCGGTAGTAGTCCTGAAGTTTTGGCTTCGCAATTTCAGCTTGAAGGATTAAAAAAAGTTTGGGCTGAAGAAATCAAGAAACTTGCGATAAAGCGTGGAATTTTGAAAGAATAAGGTAATAATTTTTCAATATGAATAATACGAAAATTCCAGTGGATGTTCTAACCGTTCTTGGACCGGATAGGACAATTAAAGAACCTGTCCTTGAGGCTTTGAAAAATCAGGGAGATGTAAATCTTGAACATTACGTAATTGAAGGCAAACCACTTTATTTTGGTGAGGATCGCGTCGCAACGATAGCACGTGCGCGTAATCAAGCAAAGAGTTTTGGAACTTCACATTACGTAATGTTTCTGGATGACGATGTGGTTTTGCCTGATAAAGGTATTGAAAAGCTTGCTTATACTCTGTTTTTCAATCGGCGATATGGTGCAGTGGGCATTGATTATCAGGATCAGGGACATCAATCATTATGGACAATTCACGTTGCTATGGGCGCAGTTATGTTTATCCGACCGATTCTGGAAAAAATCCACTTCCGAACAGAACCCAACAAATGCGAATGTTATTGCTGTTGCGAGGACATCCGCCGTATGGGCTACCTCATTGGTTATTTACCCGGATTAGGCGCAAAACACCTGAAAAACCTATTATTCTGAATAATCAAGGAGTCAGTTTATGCAAGAAACTATTCTCTTTACCGATCTTCGTCATATACGCTGCGGCGATCTGGAATGGTTCTCTCCGGATAGAGTAAAAATTCCTCTCATTAAACCACCGGAACCTCAAGTTGATCTATATGCAGGAACTGGATTGATGCCTCATGGTGTGAGATTTGCTGCTCAACAGGCGAATAAAGCTGAACCAATGCCCAGAAGTGTTGGTAAAGTGATATTTGATGATGGAATATACCGTTCATGGTCACTGAAAGTAAATTATAAACCGGAAGAGGAACTCGGTGCATATTCTACAACGGAACCAGATTCCGTAGTAATAGTATATTCTGAATCAAAGGACGGTTTTGAGTGGACTAACTTTAATCCATCAGTAATCAATGTGCCTGAACAGACTAGATTTGATGGCTTCACCTTTTTCATTGACCCCAAAAGTTCACCGGATGAGCATTACAAAGCAGTATATACCGCATATCCACCAAAATCAGAAATAAAGTCATTATGGGAAAAATATGAAAAGGTTCATCCCAGACATAAGGATCTTCGGATGAGAAGCGACCATATTTACTGCATGTATGGTATTGTGTCACCAGATGGGATCAACTGGACACCAATACCTGAGCCATTGATGGTTCACATGAGTGATACTGATACTACTGTATATTATGATAAGTGGCTGGATAGGTACGTCATGTATACACGTCTTTACTGGCAGGAACGAAGATGGGTTGGGCGCGCAGAATCAGAGGATTTTCGGAATTGGACACCAGTAGAACCCTTGCTTTGCCCCGACCTTAATGGGCATTTTTCTGATGATATTTATACCAATGGCAGAACTCAGTATCCAGATATGCCAGAATATCACCTGATGTTTCCGATGATATATCACCGATATGATCAAACTTCTGAGATACACTTATATTCTAGTGCAGATGGTGTCTGCTGGAATCATGTTCCCGGTGGCGCAGTTATAAAACCCGGTCTTCCGGGAGAATGGGACAGCGAATATATAGTTGCTGGCAGGGATCTAGTGCCTTTAGGTAAAGATAGAATAGGTATTCCGTATCATGGAACATCCTTTCCACACAAGTACCCACGTTGGGATGGCGTCCTCTCTGCTGGAAAAACTGCGTGGGCATGGTGGCAGAAGGGAAGAATATGTGCTGTGGTTGCGGATGAAGAAGGTGAATTTACCACTTTTCCATTAATCCCAAAGGGGCGTGAAATACGCATAAATGCTCGCACCAGACATGCTGGCATGATACGTGTAGGGCTGGTTGGTGTCGCTGGTAGATCAGTGGATGACTGTGATCCGATTGTTGGAGATAATCTGGCACATTCGGTTCACTGGAAAGGGCAATCAGATATAGGTGTAAATGATGATAAGCGTGTAACCTTGCATTTTAAGCTTCGCAACGCAGAACTGTTTTCTGTGGAATGGGGTTAAAAATGTAAGCCTTTATTCATGGAGGAATGATGAAATGAGCGAACTTAGAATCGAAACCTATAAGATGCTATCCGCTAATCTTGGTACTGAAAATCCGTTACCACCGCTTGATTTATGTCTTCCGCACCGTCTTCAGGATAATTATGATCGTATAAAGAAAGATCGAGAGTTTAAAGTGGTTATATTAGAGAACGAAATCTTGAAAGCCACGTTCCTTATTGAATTTGGCGGGCGTTTGTGGTCGCTCATTCATAAGCCTTCTAAACGTGAGTTGCTTTACGTCAATCCTGTCTTTCAGCCATGCAACCTCGCCATCAGGAACGCATGGTTCAGTGGCGGAGTAGAATGGAACGTTGGGATATGGGGACATACTACGCATACCTGTTCCCCGCTTTTTGTGGCAAAAGTAAAAACAGACGATGGTCTGCCTGTATTGCGAATGTATGAATGGGATCGGGTGCGGTTGATACCGTATCAGATTGACGCTTTTCTTCCTGATGGATCGGAGTTTCTCTTTGTCCGTATGAGACTGGCTAACCCAAACGATAGCGAGATACCAATGTATTGGTGGTCAAATATAGCTGTCCCAGAACTACCAAAGGGTCGAGTGATTGCACCCGCAGAACAGGCGTATAGATATGGATACGAGGGAAAGATGACACTTGTTCCTATACCATATTCTGACGGATTTGATCAATCTTATCCTGTGAACTTCAACCGTTCTGCCGATTGCTTTTATTGCATAGAACCTGACAGGCAACCATGGATAACATCTCTTGATGAAAATGGTGAAGGACTGATTCAAACGTCAACGTCAAGACTGAGAGGAAGAAAAATGTTTGTTTGGGGTATGGGTTCAGGAGGTAGGCATTGGCAGGAGTTCCTTTCCGTTCCAAATTCCCAATACATTGAGATACAAGCGGGTCTTGCAAGGACGCAATCAGAATATATCCAGATGCCAGCAAATGCCGAATGGACATGGCTTGAGTCTTATGGATTAATGCAGGCTGATCCGAAAGTCGTACATGGAAGTGATTGGAAATATGCCTATGAATCCGTTAATGAAAGACTCGGTGAAAAAATGACTCTGGACGTTCTTGAGAAAAAGCTGATCGAAAGCAATAGTTTAGCTGATAAATCACCGGAAGAAATAATCCAGCGAGGCTCTGGATGGGGCGCACTGGAACGCCATCGAAGGATAAAGGCTAATGAAAAGCCGTTTTGTACTTCCGCTCTTGTATTTGGTGATGATTCGCTTACAGATGATCAATCTCCCTGGCTTAAACTGTTGGATAGAGGCATGATAGCGGATAAATCGCCATTGGAAATACCCGGCGCATGGATGGTGCAATCAGAATGGCATAAGCTTCTCGAAAAGGCTGTTAGTGAAGGTCAGAGTGATAACTGGCTGTCATGGTTACATCTTGGCATTATGTACTATCATGAAAAGGATTTCGAGAAGGCACATCGAGCATGGAAAATGTCGCTGTCACTGGAAGAATCGCCGTGGGCATATCGAAACATAGCTGTAATGCTGAAACGTGAAGGCAAGATCAAAGATTCGGCAGACTTATTGCTCAAAGCAAGTAAAATGGTTCCGCATGTTTCAAGTCTTGCGCTTGAGTGCTGTCAGGCTTTGCTTGATGTAGATATGCCTCAAGAGATGCTGAAATTCATGGACGGACTCCCGCAAGAGGTGCGTCAGGTTGGTCGCATGAGGATCATGGAAGCACGTGCCGCAATGAAGATGAACGATCTCAATAGAGTTGAAACAATTCTCCAAAGCCGTCCTGTTGTTCCAGATATACGTGAAGGGGAGGTCAGCCTTAGCAATCTGTGGTTCGAGATGCACGAAAATCGCATCTCCGCAAAGGAAAATATCCCTATTGATGATGAACTCCGCAAGCGTGTGAAAAAAGACTTTCCACCGCCGTCGTGGCTAGATTTCCGCCAAGCTTATTAATAATAAGAGTTTTTCACTAGACCTATCGTTTATTTTTATTTGCTAGTTTTGGTAGTCAATTCTTTTTTTAATTCATCAAAGGTTGCTTCCTCAAAATCGAGGCGTTCCTTTATAATTCGTCTAAGCCAATCTCCAACACTTGGTTCACGATGCAATCTAACAAAAAAAGCGGATCGTTCAATTATAATAAAAACACAGAGACACGGAGATTGATAAGAGGAGATATAAAAGTTTTCAGATCTGAATTAAATGTGGATAGTCACAACTCATTAAAAGTAGCCCAAAATTCCATTTTGGTGTTTATTTGATTTTCTAAATCGCCAAGTTAGAAACTTGGGTTACAATACAAAAAAGCCGTTTATTTCCTTTTGCTTCCCCATATCGTTGATAGCTTACCTTTTGATTCAACATTCTGAGATGGTCTAAAGCCTGTATCGTATTCCTGAACATCTGACAATACTTGATTACCATCGCTTCCACCAATGACATAAATCAAACCATCAATTATAACGCCAAGCATAAGAATCTTGTCCGCGATCTTTATCAGAGAAAAGACACAAAGACACACTAAGCATTTTTTCATTTTTTTGACTAGATGATACTGTGATTTCAATAGTTTCTCCTAACCAAAAACTATGATCCTGTTTTCTTTGTGTCTTCGTGTCTTTGTGGTTATCTCTCCGCGGACGAGAAGTTTATGCTTAATAAGGCATAAGAACTCTTGAAAAAGATTAAGATTTGTGTTAATCTATCAATCGTGGTAGAGGCTAAAAACAAAAGAGCTTTTTACTCGTAAGCAAGTCTATAAAATGATTTATCACTTTTTTCATAGGAATAAAATGCAGATGACGCGGATTAAACGGATTTTCGCGGATTTGATCTGTGTAAATCTGTCTAATCAATGTAAATTCGTATACTATTTTTAACGATTTCACACAGAAAGGAAAATGCTATGCCAAAGTTTAGAGTCGGAATCATCGGTTGCGGTGGTCGTGGTCGTAGTCATGCTATGGGATATGCAGCGTCAAAGGACGTAAAGATTGTTGCCTGCGCCGATCCAAAAAAGGAAAATGCGCTAGAAATGGCAAAAGCCCATAATATCCCTGAATCTGGAATATTCGAAGATTACAGGGTGATGCTGAAAAAGAAAAAGCCTGATATAGTTAGTGTCTGCACATGGACTGGATTGCACTATCAGATGATAGTGGACACTGTAAACGCCGGGGTCAAAGCTATTCACGCAGAGAAACCAATGGCGCCAACGTGGGGTGAAGCAAAGAAAATCTATCAAGCCTGTGTAGATAAGAATGTCATGATCACGTTTTGTCATCAGCGCAGGTTTGGCGGACCATTTGTTAAAGCAAAACAACTGGCAAATGATGGCACTATAGGACAACTACATCGTGTGGAAGGTTATTGCTCTAATCTATTTGATTGGGGAACTCACTGGTTCGATATGTTCTTCTTTTACAACAACGATGAACCGGCTGAATGGGTAATGGGACAGATCAACTGGGAAAAAGAAAGCACCGCATTTGCAGTACAACTGGAAACCGATGGTCTATCCTACGTGAAATGGAAGAATAACGTCTATGGTCTGCTAGTCACAGGTAGAGCTACCGGTGGAGGGTGCGACAACAGGTTGATCGGTACGAAAGGTATGATTGAGGTTTACGTACACGGTGGACCAGCGATCCGTGTAATGCACGAAGGCGCAGATGGCTGGCAGATTCCAAGCCTTGACGACATTCCCAAAGGCGATGATACAGTTCTAGCCGTCCTGGATCTTATTGACTGTCTTAAAACAGGTCGTGAGCCTGTCTTGAGTGGAAGAAAGGCATTGCAGGCAACCGAATTGATCTTTTCAACTTACGAATCCAGTCGAAGACGGGCAAGAATATATCTACCCCTTGACATCGAGGATTCACCACTTCTCTCAATGCTTGAATCTGGAATGATCGGTCCAAAACGTAATCAGTAATGAGTAATCAGTAAAGAGTGATGAGTGATCAGTAAATTGACGTGAAACAAATAATTTGTGATACCATTTCTCATTTGAAATGCCTCAAAAATATATGTCATGCTGAACGAAGTGAAGCATCTCATATATTCTTCGCTATGCTCAGAATGACGTATTTAGAATTAAGAAATTGTATAATATACCCTTTACTTATCACCCATCACTCATTACTGATCACTTTTTACTTACTTGAGAGGATTTATAATGATCTTAAAAAACTACTTTTTCATAATATCCTGTACCATACTTATGTCTATTCTTTTTACTGAATTCATAGAAAGTGCAATGGCGTCTGAAATCAAGTCTGTATGGATGAAAAACCTTCCTTACGAAAGCTGGATGAATGCAACAATGATGGGTGTGAAAGTCGGTTATCTGCATACAAAGGTTGATCGTGCTAAATACAATGGTCAAGATGTTTTGCGTGTTGATTCGGGAACGTTTACAGAAATAAAACGTTTTGGTATGTCTATAAAGCTGACAAAAACAAAGCTGTTTTATATTGGGGAAGACTTTACACCTATATATTTCTCATCGAGATCAGATGAGACAGGCCAAGAGAAGGTAGTCGAAGGAACGGTGCAGAATGGAACTGTAAAGATGAAGACTACTCTGGAAGGCAGAACAACCGAGAAGATACAAAAACTTCTCCCCGGAACTTTTTTTGCTGAAGCCATAGAAGAAATAACTGTAAGAAAGGGTCTAAAAGTGGGAAACAAATTCAGCGTTAAGGCTTTTAGTATAGACCTGTATGATACAATTGATATTGGCGTCAGTGTATTAAAAAAAGATAAAATAACGTATAAGGGACAGATCAAGGAGGTATTCGTTGTTGATTACACAATGGATATTATGGGCGGTATCACTTCAAAGGAATGGATAAGCGATGATGGCGAGATATATAAGATGGAGACGTCAAGTCTTGGCATGAGTTTTGAAAAAGTGGACATGGAAGAGGCGTTAGGTGACGTGGATCAGTTTGATCTGATCGTGAATACAAAGATTGAATTGCAGGGAGAACGTCCAAAACCAAACATCGAACATTTTAAGGTAAAAGTCTCTATACCAGAAGGTAATGTGCTGAAAACATTCACGAATAATGATCGTCAAAAGGTGACCGTCGGTAAAAACCTTAGTGAAGGGATCGTTGATATATCAATACACGATGTTAGTGAAAACAGCGTAATCCACCGTCCCATAACCAGCAAAGAATTTGCGAAATATCTATTGCCAAGTATTTACGTGCAGTCGGATGATCCAGAGATCATCGCCAAAGCTAACGAAATCGCCGGGTCAGAGGGGAATTCATGGAAAGCGGCGGTAAAAGTCTGTAAATGGGTCAATGAAAGCATAAAAGATAAAAATTACAGGGTAGGCTTTGGAACTGCAAAACAGACACTCCATGACTTGTGCGGTGATTGTAGTGAGCATACAGTCCTTTTCATAGGTCTTGCAAGGGCATTGGGGATACCGTCACGTATATGCACGGGCATAGTATATCACAAAGATGCGTTCTATTATCATTTTTGGCCCGAAGTTTACGTTGGACGTTGGGTGAGTATGGATCCAACGCTTGGTCAAATTCAGGCTGATGCAAGCCACATTCAGCTTTCAAGTACTCAGGTGGAGACCGAGTCTAATATAGAGCTTGGTGAAGGAGTCATAAGAACCCTGAACAAACTCAGCATTGAAAGAATTGAGTGAAAATGAATAATCAAAAAATCTCTCTAACAACAACATTAGTGCTTTTTCTCTTGATCTTCTCGTTTAACGTTATTCTTGCGAAGACCCCCTCAGAAAGCGATTTGCGAAAACTTGATCCCCTGCTTAGATCAGCATTGTTGAGGAACAATGTAAGTCAACTCGCCCCTGCACGAAACACTCAATGGCAAGCAGCGTCAGAACTGATGCTGAATACGATAATCAAAGTAAATGGCAACCCAACATTATTAAATTCCACAGGTGCAAGAATCAGGTCTGTTGCAGGAAATATCCTCACGGCTGATGTCCCTTTTGGTTCTCTCAAGAATCTTATTGCACTTTCAAATGTTATATATGTACAATCCGCTCGAAAGATGCAGATCAGTCGTGAGATGCAACCTGCGTTGGATGTTAGCGTGCCAGATACTGGCGCTAATCAGGTCTGGGCAAGTTCCCCCGGATATACAGGAAAAGGCGTTATTGTCGGAGTTATAGATACTGGAATAGATTGGAGCCATCCTGATTTTCTTGGCAAAGATGGCAAGTCAAGAATATCGTATATATGGGATCAGGCAATACATACGCCTGATAAATTCCCCAAAGGATTTAATTATGGCACAGAATGGACGAAGGATGATATAGATGCAGGAATGTGCGGTGAGGTTGATGAGGATGGTCATGGAACTCACGTTACGAGTATCGTCGCAGGAGACGAGAGAAGCGTAAATGGATTTACAGGAGTTGCTCCAGAAGCGAATATAATCACTGTGAAAACCTCGTTCAACGATGCGGATATCATTGATGCGGTTGTTTACATTTTTCAGAAAGCTGATGAACTGAAAAAACCAGCAGTCCTAAATATGAGTTTTGGAAGTCAGTGGGGACCGCATGACGGTACGGAAATGATGGATCAAGCAATGAATAATCTCATTACCAAATCAGGACAGGCTATGGTAGCTTCCGCAGGTAATGACGGCGGTAGATCCGTACACGTAGGAACAACGTCACTTCGTCCTCCAGATGGAGAGAATTACCCATGGGTGGCTATCCGTCCACTGATAGGCGCGCAATTCCTGCCAATTCAAATATGGTACGACCCCGCAGATACTATCTCCATAAGATTTTTGCTGCCAGAGAATAGTAACGGGGACCTCAGCGATTTGGGCATAGGGTGGGTTAAAAAGGGAAACTTTCTTACATTCATCGTTCAGCAAGGTCCGCTCAAAGGTGCTGAAGTAGTGATTGATACCTCTTACGTGGCGTCCAATGGACTATATCCCAATTTCAACAGCATTTACATTCACATCTTCAATAGTGATGATCCAAATATACCGATTGATGATTACATTTACGCTATAGAGTTCAATGGTGCAGGAGCGTCATTCGATGCTTACACTCCATATTATGGGCTTTTCACAAGCAAACTACCCGGTTCAATTGCTTCTCCCAACAAGGCTTTCTTAATGGATGGTGATGGATACAAAACTATTATATCACCATCAAGTGCAAACAAGATTCTATCCGTAAGTTCCTACGTTACGAAATCAGAATGGATTGACTCAGAAAACAGGATCAGAAATGAGGATCTGAGTATAGATAAAATATCAGCTTTTTCAAGTTTTGGACCTTTACTCAACGGTGAATTGAAACCCGAAATATCTGCACCGGGAGAGATGATAGTTGCCGCTTTTTCATCTAGCGCATGGATCAACTCAAGGTATTTATATCGTGACGATATACATGCACCGTTTCGCGGTACGAGTATGTCATCGCCTCACGTTGCCGGGGCAATCGCACTGATGTTCCAGCAAAATCCTAAAATGGATGTACAGGCTGTTAGAGACAGGCTTGCTCTTACAGCTATCGATCAGGGCCCGTCTGGTTGGGATAGGGCATGGGGTTATGGCAAGCTGAATGTTCTTTCTGCGATGAATATACCTTCTACTCCTAGCGGGATTAAAGCCACGCCATCAGATGAGTCTGTGACTATCAAATGGTCAGCAAATCCTGAAAATGATATAACAGGATATAGGTTATACTTGCAGTCTAAAATGATTGACGTTGGGAACATAACCAGTTACCGTATTGAGAACTTAACTAATGGCATACCAGTAACTTTTTCATTGAGCGATTATAACTCATCAGGCAATGAAAGTGCAAAAACGTATTTAACAACCGTAGTTCCGGGGCAACCAAATACAACTCCATCAGAACGTCCAAAAGGTCTAATCTTAACTCCGATAGATACTGCAATAGACGTCAAATGGTCGAGAAATACTGAGTATGATATTATTGGCTATCGTGTTTATTATGGATTATCTTCAGGTAAATATGACAAATTCGTAACAGTTTATGGTGCAACGAGTTATAGAATTGGTTCATTGACTAATGGTGTTGGAATTTTTGTTGCAGTGAGCGCTCTTGATGAATCAGGAAATGAGAGTGCTAAATCTGATGAAGTCTATGCAGTTCCGGCTCTTTTCCCTCTATCAGAATTGCGTTATCAGAGTGGATGGCCATTAAGGATGGATCACGACATTCAATCATCCCCAACAGTTTATGATGTAGATAAAGATGGAAAAATGGAGATTGCCATCGCTACAAGGGGTGGAAGAGCGGCGCTTCTCCGTTATAATGGTGTTTATGCGCCGGGGTGGCCCATTACTATGGATGCTGGTTCAGTTTCATCACCGGCTATAGGTGACATAGACGGCGACGGTCAGGTGGAGATAATTATCACCGCAGGGAAAATTATATACGTTTGGCATTACAACGGCAGGATAGTGTCTGGTTGGCCTCGACAGCTAGAGGGAGACATCGTAGCATCTCCTGTCCTGAGTGATATAGATGGTGATGGCAAAATAGAAATAGTTATCGCTTCTCTGGATGGTAAAGTCTATGCTTTTGAAGGCGACGGTTCTTCTGTAAAAGAATGGCCTGTTGTTATCAATGACCCGATTCATTCATCCCCCGCAATAGGGGATATTGATAACGATTCCAAAAAGGAAATTGTTATTTGTTCAGACAATGGTAGTGTCTATGCTTTTAAGGGTGATGGCACAGAAATTAATGGATTTCCTCTATATACGAATGGAAATATTGTTTCTTCGTCGGTGCTTGGTGATATAAATGGTGACGGTGAGATAGAGATTATCGCTTCTGATACATCAGGCATGGTAAACGCATGGCATCGGGACCGCACTCAAATATCAGGATTTCCTGTTAATCTTAAAAGTTCAATAATCTCGTCGCCTATACTTGGTGATATGGATGGTGATGTATCATCTCTAGAAATTGTCATCGGAACAAGAGATGGTAAAATATTCGTTATAAAAAATAATGGTACTGTTATGAATGGTTTTCCTGTCCCAATTTCAGGTACGATGGCTTCATCTCCTTCTCTTTGTGATATAAACGGGGATGGGAGTTCTGAAATTATTATAGGGGCAAGCACTGATCAGGGCTATACTGGAATGGTGTATGCTTTAGATAAATTCGGAAAAAAGGCTGATCCCAAATTTCCTTTTGGTATTGATGGGAATATAATCAACTCAACGCCCGCACTTGCTGATATTGATGGGGATGGCGATGTGGAATTAATTGTTGGCTCAAATCGTTATTATGATGGTACAGGCGGACAATTACACGTTTGGGATCTTACCGGACATCCGGGGAAAAATGGATACCAATGGAGCGAATTTCAACACGATCCGTCTCATACGGGATATTTTGATGATGTAATACCGCCATCTTTTATGATCGTACCGATTCAGAACTCATTTCATGATAAACATCTTACAATTTATGTATTAGTATCAGAAAAACTTAAATCATCACCAACCATGAAAGTTGAGATTGCAGGCACTGTCACCCAGATAAATCTCAATCAAATCGGACAGCGCATATATAAAGTGGAATACATGGCAGAAGCGACAGGACAGTATACCTTCATCGTCAGCGGAACGGATATGAGTGGAAACACTAATACTTCGTCGAGATCATCCTTCATAGAAGCAGATCAAGAAAGTCATGGAGGATTCCAATTTGCCCTTTATCAGAATTATCCTAATCCATTTAATCCGGGAACGTGGATACCTTACGAATTGGAAAAAACAGAGAATGTTACAATAAGCATTTACAGTTTAGACGGCAAACTCGTTCGCACACTTAATATTGGGCGCAAACCTGCGGGCAGTTACACCAGTAAAAAGGATTCCGCTTATTGGGATGGAAAAGACAATGATGTTCAGGAAGTGACGTCTGGTGTATATTTCTGTGTTTTCAAGGCGGGTGATTTTAGGACTGTCAGGAAGATGCTTTTGCTCAAGTAAAACTTATGCTTGACACGCTTGGGTTGTGAATATATACTTTTGTCAGATAGTAAGTACCAAAATAGATAAATATGACAGAGTAATCACGAATTACACGAATATAAATAGAAAAATTGGGATGGTTCATTTTCCATTTTAATTTGGGTAACACTTTTTGAAACGCTTAAAAATCCCCCCTTCCCCTCCTTTGAAAAAGGGGGAGTTTAGTTTCCCTTTAGCAAAGGGGGATAAAGGGGGATTTAAAAACGTTAAAGATTGAATTTGTTACTATAATTGTGAACCATGCCAAAATTCGTGTTTAAAATTCTTTTTCTGGGTGTCTATAGAATATTTGCATTGATTCATAAGATTATAAAAAGGAGAATTTCCGCAAATGGCGAAATATAATAAAGTTATATGGAGTGAGGGGATGTTTCTTACTCCCCATCATCTTCAGCAATGGGATATTTATCAAACAGGAACTCTCAATACTCGGTTTCGATCACTTATCCCTTACGATTGGGGATTTAGTGAAGTATCAATAGACCGTGAAGGTCTGGCAAATGGTAATTTAACACTATTGACTTGTCGTGGTATATTTAGAAGTGGCTGTGTGGTTGACATTCCAGATTCTGATGAAACACCATCGCCAAGAAGGATTGATGAATATTTCCAGCCAAACATGGACTCAATTGATATATACATTGCAATACCTATGGAACGCCCAAATGCAGCAAATTGCCTGTTGAATGGGAGAAAGGCAACAAGAGAAACACGCTACATTGAGAATTTTACAAATGTTCTTGACTATAACACTGGTGAAAATGAAAAACAAATTTCCTTTGCTCGCAAAAACGTAAAGCTTCTTTTCCAGAGTGAGCTTAGTGACGAATATGAAGTCCTGAAAATCGCAAGGCTTGCTCGAACTTCCACGGGTGTTGGGCTTCAAAATGAATATATATCACCATGTTTGAATATCTCGTGTTCTCCACGTCTTGTGAGCATTATACGAGGACTATTTGAGATCATATCGGCAAAGAGCAATGAGCTTTCGGCACAGTGCAGGCAGAGGACGAGTGAAGTTTACGAATTTGGCGCAACTGATGTGTTTCTTCTCTGGCTTATACAAACGCTTAATTCATTCATACCGATGCTTGGTCATTTCTATAGATCACAGACAGATCATCCAGAAGAAGTTTTCCGTGTTTTGGCGCAACTAACCGGGGAACTATCCACCCTTGCTGTTAATATCCGTGCCACAGACGTTCCTGAGTACAGGCACGATGACCTTATGTACACATTCAACGGACTTGATACGCTGATAAGAACTCTATTAACGCTAGTTTCGGCTCCTCCAAGCAAAATTCGGCTTATACCTTTACAAAGAGTTAGTGACACAAGTTTTCAGGGACGTATTGATGATTCCAGCTTGTTTATGCCACAATACAAATTCTTCATGGGTGTAAAAGCTAATGTATCACAGGAGAAGATCATAGACGATATACCCAAAAAATCTAAGATAGGCTCTATCGAGACAATCGAGTTGCTTACACATTCAGCTTTGCCGGGTGTTTCGCTATACTATTCGGCATTACCGCCAAGTTCTATTCCTCGAAAATCGGGATACGTTTACTTTGCATTAGATAATCGTGGCACGTATTGGGATAGTATTCGCAAGTCATCATCCATAGCTGTTTTCGTCCCGCCTGATTTCCCAGGAGCAGAGATTGAAATGATGGCTGTCGAGGAATAGTCATGGACGTAAGTAAGCTTCAAATCCAAATATATGCAAATTACACATCCATTCCCTATCAAGAAGGACACACCCCCGGGCCCCTCTCAAGAGGGGATTTGTGTTCCTCCTTATCAAAGGGGGATAAAGGGGGTTGTTTAACTCCCCTCTTGAGAGGGGCCCGGGGGTGTGTTTCTGTATTCCTCTTATGTCTTCTGTTTATCACCTTTTGCTTACCAGCATCATCCCAAGAAGCGTCCATCGTCCTTGTTGGCGACATAATGTTCGGATCAAAGTTAGCTCAATTAATGGATGATGAGGGTTCTTCTGCGCCATTCGCTGGAGTAGCTCCGATCCTTGCAGATGCAGATGTGACGTTTGGCACATTTGAAGGTGTGATCTCGACACGTGGTGAACCTGTGAAAGACAAGAAAGTTGTATTACGCTCAAAGCCATCATCCGCAAGGGGGTTAGCTAACGCAGGTTTTGATGTGATCTCAATAGCGACACCGCATATACTTGATTACGGCGATGAAGGATTCTTAGACACTCTTGAATACCTGTCTTGGTACGGGGTTAAATACGTTGGGGCAGGTAAAAACCTTAAGGAAGCCAGAAGCCCGGTGATTCTGCCTGCAAAAGACGCAAAGGTTAGTTTTCTCGCCTACTGTCGTGGAAGTCAGTTTGATCGTCTCTTCTTTGCCAGTGAAAACAAACTTGGTCCGGCGCTTCCCGTCTATGAGGAACTTGAAAGCGATATACTAAAAGCAAAAGGCGAATCTGATATTGTCATTGTCTCAATTCACTGGGGTCCTATAGTCGAGGGAATTGCTGTAACCGATCGCCAGAAGCTTTATGCTCAGAAAGCCATTGATTCAGGTGCTGATATGGTTATCGGTGAAAGAACTAACACACTTCAGGGATTTGAGACGTATAAAGGAAAACCAATATTTTACAGTCTTGGGGATTTTATATACGGCACTTACGCAAAACAAGCTCCATTTGGCATTATACTAAGACTTATTATATCCGACAAAAAACCTGTCAGATTAGAGATAATTCCAGCCTCGATATCCGATGCAAAAACTGGGTCATATCTGCCAACAGTGATGAAGGGTCAGCAAGCTCAAGATTCACTAAAGGAACTAGAAAAGCTGTCCGAAGAGTTTAACTCAAATTTAGATATTAAAGATGATATTGGTGTTATAAATCTTCAATGATCTTTAATTATTGTAATCGTTAAAAAATGCCATTTTGACATAGTGATTTGACGTTTTTAACAACCCCCTATATCCCCCTTTATTAAGGGGGAATCTGATTACGACTTGACTTATTCCCCCTTATCAAAGGGGGTTAGGGGGTTGTTTTTATTGTACTTTTTGTATTTTTTAACGGTTACATTATTGAAAAATGTCTCTGATAAAAAACGGAGGTAATTATGAATCCCGCTATTAATTTTACAAAGAAAGTAAGATATGAGCTTATGCTGGGACGAGAAGCTACACAGCGCATAGAGGAGTATCCAGTAGCATATCTGCCCATAGGATGCCTTGAACGTCATGGAGACCATCTGCCTATGGGACTTGACGTTATAAAAGCACATGGTATATGCTGTGTTGTGGCTCAAGCAATAGGTGGAGTTGTGTTTCCTCCGCACTTTTATTCTGGTATACACAAGCTCAATGAGGAATTGATGCAAAAATTTACGAGTCAATGGGGAAATCTTTATACTGATCAAACAGCAATGGATAACCTGAAGGAGATCATTGATCAAATTATTGTTATGGGAGTAAAAGTCTTGATACTTTATTCAGGTCATTATCCCTCTGTACAGATAGACATGATAAAAGACATAGCCATAGAATATAATGAAAAAGGCTTAATTTCCATCATATCAGCTACTGATATAGATTGCCTTGGTGAAGGAGATCATGCAGGGATTTCAGAGACGTCCCTTATGCTTTATCTGGACAGAAATCTGGTAGATATGACACGCATTGGACAGATAAATTATCAGGATCATGGCTGGAATGAAGAAAGATCACCTGAACGGGCATCAGCCTCAAAAGGCGAAAACGACATACAAAAAATTATTGATTATCTGGGTAGCAGGATAAATGAGCGTCTTGCTATTACTTAAAGATACGTGATTATAAGAGAAATATAACAATTTATATCTACGATAATAATTCTCCAGATGAATCAGTATATTTTTTGCTGTAAGAATAAAGGAGGCTGAATAACATGATCTATAAAGGTGTGGCTAAAGGGAAAATTATTGAGTTGGAAGAACCACTTCCTTACAATGAAGGTCAACTAATCAGCATTTCAGTAGATACTATCATAGGGCAATTTTGTATTGGTTCTCCAGAAGCAGTTCGACTTATGATGCATAAACCACCGCATCTGAGATCGGAGGATGTAGAAGAATTGGAGCAAGAAATTGAAAAAGGCAAACTTCCAATGCACCAGATAGGTGTATTTGACGAGGTAAAATTGTAGATGACTTTCCTATTGGATACAAATATCTTTAGTGATCTGCTGAATTCTTTGTAGTAGTATTCAATAACGAGCCAATTTTTATCAGGAAGTGGTTTCTATGCCAACTGCTTTACGAATTGGACCTTATCGTTTCTATTTTTACTCGTATGATTGCAATGAACCACGTCACATGCATGTAGATCGAGAGAATAGAAGTGCGAAATTTTGGCTCGATCCTGATGTTTTACTCGCTGAAAACTATGGTTACAGTCGTAAAGATTTACGAGATATTGAACAGATTGCAAGAGAAAATCTGGAAAGGTTAAGAGATGAATGGAACGCTTTCTGCGATGGTAACATTCGCATTGCCTAGAGTGGTAAATGTGACGGTTACTAATGACACATTATCAGTAGATTTGGAGGATGGTCGCACAATTTCCATACCCATTGTCTGGTATCCGCGTCTGTCGCATGGAACCCTTGAGGAGCGCGCTAATTTTCAGATAAGCAGTGCAGGTTATGGTATCCATTGGCCAGACCTTGACGAAGATATTGGAGTCGAAGGTTTATTACTCGGTAAGAAATCCACTGAAAGCCCTGTTTCGTTTGAGCGATGGTTGAGAAGACGGGTTCCCAAATTTTCATCAGACTGATCATAGTCTGGAGGTAAATAGATTAATTAATTGTTTATAAGTTCATCTCTTGTAAAGACTGAGGATACATCATAACCTTTACTTTGGAGAAATTCTTTTCCGCCTTCAAGTCTGTCAATCAAAACAAGTACCTTCACGACCTGACAGCTTTCGTTCTCAATTGCTTCTATCGCTTTAAGTAAAGAACCCCCGGTGGTCATTGTGCCGTCTGTGATACATACTTTCATGCCTTTGGTTATGGGTCCCTCTACCTGCTTGCCTGTACCGTGACCTTTTGGTTCTTTGCGTACGATGAAACCGTCTATCGGTCTATCTTCGGCGTAGCTTATCGCCGCAACAGCACCTGCAATGGGATCAGCCGCAAGCGTCATTCCACCAATGGCGTCAAACTCAACGTCCTTGAGCATGTCTAGCATGACCCTTGCTGTAAGATAAGCACCTTCTGATGATAGAGTCACAACCCTTTCATCAAGGTAATAGTCGCTTTCTTTGCCTGAACTCAGGATGAATTTTCCAACCTTCAATGCCTTTTCTTTAATTAACTCAAGCAATCGTGCTTTACATTCTTCTATATTCAGTGTTTTCATATCTCCCTCTATAAGATTATACCATTTTCCAATTGAAGCACTACATAATAATGTCATTCTGAACGAAGTGAAGAATCTTCTTTTTGCGATAGTTATGAGATTCTTCGCTGCGCTCAGAATGACATATTTGAATTGGAAAATGGTATTAGGTATTAAAGCAACTCATAAAGCACTATCGCCAATCCAGCAATAGCGGCTGTCTCTGTTCTTAAAGTGTTACTTCCCAATGAGACAGGTATTGCATCAGCGGATAATGCATCATTTATTTCATCATCAGTGAAATCGCCTTCGGGTCCGACAATTATCTGGACTTTCTTTGCATCAGTTCTTTGGCGCAATATATCTTTCAACTTTTGCGAACAAAAAGAATCAATGGATGGTACTGTAAAGATAAGTTTTAAATCAGCTTGAGAGACATTTAAGGAATCATTGAACTTGGTAATATCATGTATTTTTGGGAAAAATGGTCGCCGTGACTGTTTCGATGCTTCAATGGCGATCTGACGCCATCTAGTGACACGCTTTTGTGCTTTGTCTTTGCTGAAATTTGGTACAGTGTGTTGGCATAAGACTGGAATTATCTCATAAACACCTAACTCGGTGGTTTTCTGGATTATCATATCCATGCTGTCGGACTTTGAGATGCCCTGAATTAACGTCACTTCAATCGGTGATGGTTCAACCTGTTTCAATGATCTAATCTCGCCTATTGCAACAGGTGGATTAGTTGATATAGACGTCAACTGAACATCATAAATACCGCCTTCTCCATCCAGAACAGTGATCTCGTCACCCTTTCTCAATCTGAGGACATCTATCAGGTGATGTAATTCAGAACCGAGTATCTTAACTTGGTTGTCGGATATTTGTTCCTTTGGAACGTAGAAACACCGCATTAGTCAATAAACCTATATGCCGATATTTTCATCTTTGGTTCTTGGATCCAAGTTTTTGAAATACGACGCTCCAGAGTTCTTTATGGCTTTCATCTATGTATTCAGGCACGAATCCAAGATTCAGATACGTCTTTATAGCAGGAAGTCGGTTATCATCAGTATTTAGTTTAACAGTTTCAAACCCTTTTTCTTTGAAGTAGTGGACTGCACTCAAACAAAGTACATAAGCAAGTCGTTTTCCCTGATGTTCGGGTAAAACGGCTACCATGTGTAAAAGTCCTTCATTTGAAGGCTCAATCCATGCACAGGTCGTACCAACAGGCTCCCCTTCATAAGTGGCGAAAAATAAACTATTATATCGAAACTGTGGACAATCAAGGAATTCCCGCTGGAATCTATCAACATTCCAATCTAAGCCGCCGATAGGGAATGTCGCCTTGATAATTTCTATCCATGCTTCTTGATCGCCTTCTATATATGTTCTAAGCTGATATCCTTCTGGTATAATTATCTCATCAAGATTATTTAGATTCGGTCTTTTCATACAAAGTCCAGCCATAGCGTTACAACTCCTCTTGTTAATTTCCAAGCGAACTAATAGTAAGACTTACCCCAGCGCCTCGTTTTACACGGTCACCAGGTTGAGGATATTGATTTATGACTATATCAGGTTCGTTGATGTCTGGTGAAACCTCTTTTTCTGTTAATCCCAGACGCAATCCTCTCATCTTGATTACCTCTACCGCTTCTTCCAGATACATTCCAGCTAGATCAGGCATCGTATATATAATGACCGGTCGTCCCATACTTACGAGTAGATTGACTCTTGCGCCTTTCTGCACTTTCGCTTGCGGAGGAGGAGTGTGTGCTATGATTATCCCTTCTTGTGGGAAATCATCCGAATGTATTTTGGTTATCGTACCGACTTCCAACCCTAATGCTTGCAGCGCTGGTTGTGCATCGTCAACGACTTCCCCTATAACGTTTGGCACAACTCCCGCTTCCGTACCTTTGCTGATAAATACCTTTATCTCACGTCCAACCTTTACTCGACTTCCCGGTTTGGGCTTTTGTTCTACAACGTAACCTTCGGGCATACTTACATTGTATTTTTCCCCTTCTATTACCGGTGTGCCAAGATGACTTTTATTAAGTATTTGCGTTGCTTCAAGAAAACTCTTACCGATAACGTCCGGAACTTCTACTATCCTGCCTTTAATGGCAAATCGCATTACAAGAAAGAACGCCGCTATCAATAATACAAATGCAATAGTAAATACAACTGTTACTCTTAATATTGGACCCAATGATGATTTTTTAGATTGTCTTCGCATAATACTCCATTATTTTCCGAAAATATCTCCGATTTTAAGTCTGTAACCATTTATGAAATCTTTGGCTTTCATTTTTGCTTTATCTGCTGGTTGAACCGTGTTTATGACAAGTTCTCCGTCACCAGTCTTCACAATGATTCCTGACCCAGACGTTACTCCTATTATTGACCCGGATTGGGCTTTTGCTTCTTTTTCAATAGATGATTCAGGCAAAACACTTTCCCATATACGGATAGTTTTTACGTCGCTTAATCCAGTTGACTGAAAGGTTGTATAAGCACCTGGCCACGGGACTATTCCCCTTATTAGATTATGTATTTCATAAGCACTCTTACCCCAATTTATGAGACCTTCCTCTTTTGCTAGTTTTGGGGCATGAGTCGCTTTGCTGTGATCCTGTGGATAATGGGGAAGTATCAATGATTCAACCGGGGAACCATCTTCCTCTATCAATACTTTCAAAAGCATATCGGCGGAAATCTCTGCCAATTTTTCAGATAATATATCTGCTGAATCAGATAATTCGATACTTACATGCTCTTGATGTATTATATCACCTGTATCTTCACCTTCATCCATAAACATTAGGGTCACACCCGTTTCCATTTCTCCGTTCATAACTGCACGCCGGATCGGTGCCGCCCCACGATATTTTGGCAACAAAGATGGATGAATGTTTATACATCCGTATTCAGGCATATCTAGGATTGCTTTCGATAGTATCTGTCCGAACGCCACGACGATGATTAACTCAGGTTTGAATTCCTGCTTAATCTTCTCGATAAATTGCTTGTCTCTAATCCGTTCTGGCTGATATACAGGAATATTACATTCAAGCGCAACCGTTTTGATTGGCGATGGAGTGAGTTTTAGTCCTCTGCCTTTTGGCTGATCAGGTTGTGTAATCACACATATCAATTCAACTCCACTTTTAACAATAGCTTTCAAGGCAGGAATAGCGAATCTGTCTGTTCCCATGAATACGACGCGCATTATTTAGTCTGTCCTTTTTCGATCTTACGAAGACGATTCTTTAGCAACTGTTGTTTGAGCCTGCTGAGATGATCAATGAATAATGTGCCATTAATATGGTCAATCTCATGCTGAAATACACGAGCGAGTAAGTCTGTACCTTCTAATCTTATCCTGTTGCCGTCGAGATCCAATGCTTCTATCACCACTTTTACATACCTTTTAACATCTCCTCTGATTTCTGGTACGCTCAAACATCCTTCCTCGGCACTTATTTCACCATCTTTTTCTACGATCTCAGGATTGATAAGCACTATCGGTTTCGAGGAATCATCAGAAGGATTAGTGTCTATTACGATTATGCGCTTCGATACACCTATCTGCGGCGCGGCAAGACCGACACCATCTTTAGACGAATATAGTGTGTCAAGCATATCATTTACGATCTTTATGATTTCATCGTTAATCTCTTCAACAGGTTCAGCCACCTTGCGAAGGACCTCGTTTCCGTATTTTGTTATTCCAAGATTTGCCATTTTGCTTAAAACCTCATAGACAAAAGTGCTAATACGATATTATTTCTTGATGGATTACTTAACATTGAATATTGCCTTGAGTAACGGCGATCCTGATATTGATCTTTTTCCTCAGTGTTAGACATCTCTGAGATATCATCATCTTTGGTATTCATCCAGTCCCAGAATCCTACAAGCCCTGAAAATGCTACTGTCAAACCGCCTGCTAGTAGCCAATCAGATTGAGTGATACTTGGCGCAACTTTACCTTGTATCGCCATTTCTATACCACGAACGGTTACATAACTATAAATAGCAGTAAATGGCACTGATATTGTTGAGATGATTTCAAAACGACGAAGTGCGCTTTCGTGATATATTTCAGGTGGATTACCCTGAGCCGCCTGTTTAACTTCAGTCTTTGTCAAAGCTCTGTTATATATGGCTATGTCATCCAGAAAACCTTTGAACATTTCAGTGTTTCCTGAACTACTACCGATATATATGTCAGACTTATTGGATATTTCAGCAGTTGTTGTGTCGTCAGCTTGTGTTACTAGCTTACCATCCAGATAAGCATAAAGCTTATGCCCCTTAACATCCCTGATAAAACAACAATGATGCCAATTTTTGCTTACGTCGCCCAATATCACTTTTGGGGAATTAGTTCCATCACTTAAAGAAAAACTGATTTTATTGTCAGTAAGAATTTCAATTCTAAATGGTGATGTCGTACCGGGTTTTTCTATTATTACCTGCTGAACCCCACGAGGATTATATGTTATCCACAAAGAGATTGAAAAAGATTCATCCTTGCTAAAATCATAAGAATCCTTGTGCGGTAGAACTGCAAATGTATCAATACCGTTAAACTCTATTGCCTTGCCTATTCTTCCTTTGGCGATGTTGGGTATTCCATTGACGTAAGCGTTATAACCATTACCACTATGATCTCTAAGGACATTTCCAAATATATCGCCACATGGTAAAAAAGTAACAACTGATCCTGCGTAAGATTGTGAGCTAATGCCGATCAATAGGATAATCAGTGATATTAATAAAGTTCTGTTTGTAACTATCATATAATTAAATCCATGAAAATATTAATTTCAAAAAACTGCTGGTCAACCAAATAAGTTTTTTGACTTACTAAAATTTACAGAAAGAGTAGGTTGGATTGAGGAACGAAATCCAACAAATTGATAAACGATCTTATAAGTCGGGTTTCGTTCCTCAACCCGACCTACTTTGATGTTTAGTTGAATAATTAATCTGGTTGACCACTATCCTTTTCGGTTTTGGAGAAAGGAGAAAACCAGAGTCTCCAAATCATGACGATAAGAGCAACTGAACCCAAAACTAAACTTGTCACTTGAGAATATGCTAATATTCCTAGGTGTTCTTCAGGAGTGTAATATCTCAGAAAATCAATAAAGAACCTGTATATACTATACATAACCAAGTAGATCAAGAACAACTGTCCTGAGAATTTTGTATGTCTTTGAAGCACGATCAGTATTATAAAGATGGAAAACAGAATAATAGATGAATAAATTTGAGTAGGATGAACCTTTTGTGAATCTGTCAGTATACCTGTCAATGAGTTTTTTGGAAACGTCACACCCCACGGTAAGTCCGTCGGTTTTCCGAAACAGCATCCAGCAAGAAAACAACCAATCCGAGATATTCCCTCACCCAAAGCTAACGATGGTGCAGCAATATCCATCATTCCAACAATCGGCAGTCTCCTTGATCGAAGATATATAAATCCAACGAGAGAAGCTAGAACCAACCCTCCGTAATATGTTAGACCGCCCTCCCATATTCTACTAAAAATGTCTGCTAGAGAATCATAAGAACGAATATGCTGGAGAATGTAATAGATGCGTGCACCAATAAATCCACTGATCAGAACACATAATCCCAGATCAAGCATAAACCTAAAAGGGATATTCTTCTTTCTTGCTCTCCGAACAGCGAAGTACAAAGCGATCAGAAAGCCTATCGCTACCATAACCTCATAACTGCGGATCGGTAGAGAACCAATTGTGAAAAGAGTTGGTCTCATTTAATCGTTATCCGTAGACTTTTCAATTTTGTAGCTATCCTTGAATAAGATAATGATTAACATAATGGCTCCGACAGTTACACCTGCATCTGCAACATTAAAAATCGGCCACCAAAAAGAGTGGACAAACCAGATACGAACGCGCAGAAAATCCGTTACAAAACCAAAAAATATTCTATCCACAAGATTCCCCAACGCTCCTCCAAGTATAAAGCCGAGAGAAACCGTCATCCAGATATTTTCTTTGTATCTTTTGAAATAAAAAAAAATAAAAATTATTGCTATCAGGCTGACAACTATAAAAACACCATTACGCCCATGAAATGTTCCAAATGCAGCTCCTGAATTTTCTGTATAACTAAGCTCGAAAAACCCCTTGATAACTTCTGTCATTCCAATAAAAGCGAGTTTACTTCGAACTATTGCCTTTGTCAATTGGTCAAGTGTTATTGTTACTGCCGCAATAGCAAGCAATGGCAATATACCTTTTATTTGTGTAGTTAAATTAGGTTTATCATTAGCTATATTCAAAAATGTTACTCCTTAGGCGTAATAGGTTTCGCCTTCTAATACAGAAATACACCTGTCACATAAAGTTGGATATTGCTCGCTTGTTCCCACAGCATCCGAATATATCAGACATCTTTCACATTTGTTTCCAGTAGTATGTCTTATCTCCATTGAAAGCTCATCAATACCATCCAGAGTGTATATACCATCAGGGACAGGAGAATTTGTAGGCATAAGTCGAATTTTGGACACCATGAAAATCTCTGCAAGAGTGTCAATGTTCTTATCCAATAGGTTAAAAACCTCATCGGAACTTGTATACAAAGTTATAGAGGCTTGCGATATATTACTAATAATGCCTTTCTGGTGACTTTTCTCAAATGCCCTGTATATAGCAGACCTGACTCTAAGAAGGAACTTCCACAATGAATCCAATTCATCATCCAGATATTTTTCTTTTGCCTCAGGCCATTTCGATAGATATACACTTGGGGAACCACTTTTCACCCCCGGAATATAACTCCAAATATCATCAGCAGTGAAAGATAATATTGGTGACATTAATCTGATAATTGTAGTTACGACTTCATAAATAACAGTCTGTATTGCTCTCCTTCCTGTTGACCATTTAGGGAATGCGTATAATCTGCGTCTTGCAATGTTAATGTAAATTTTGCTTATATCCAGAGAACAGAAATCGTATATCAAACGATATACCTTGTGAAATTGAAAGCTCTCAAAGGCATAAGCTACTTCTGCAATGAGTTTTGTTAATCTATGCAGTATCCAACAGTCAATATTATGTACTTGTTGGGTTTTCATGTATTCATAATTTACGAGATCCTCTATTGGATCATAATCCGATAGATTCCCAATGAGGAATCTGAGGATATTTCTGATACGATTGTATGATTTTAATGCTAACTGAGCATCATAGTCAGTAAGTTTTAGATGCTTATTTGAATCTGTAGTAACTGAACAAAGCCTGAATATTTCAGCACCAAATCTATCTAAGAACTCCTTAACGGAAATCATAGTAGTTTCGTTGACAGACCCATGAATAACTACTGATTTGAATGGCAAACCACCATCAATAGCCATAGAAAATAGTAAAGATAATGGGATCCATTTACCATCCTGGTTGTATGAACTTATACATATATCCATATTTTGAGATTGGTCTTTTTGATTCCAAAGTAGAGTCTTATAGCTCAAGATTGGCATAAAATCTGCTGTCAATATATCCATCGCCCAATGAAAATTCCTTGTTCCACAGTTATTGCAGATAGTATCAAGAGGTTGAATATCATTGAGTTCTGTAGTAATTAGGTCAGCAAATCCTTCTCGTTCAGTAAGTGATTTATACAACTTGATACTTTCATTCATGTCAAGCTGTAAATTACACTCTTTGCAATAAAATACGGGTATTGGTACGCCCCATATACGTTTTCGTGATATGCTCAAATCCTCTCGATTTGCAATATCCTCAGAAATCCTTTGCCTGGTTTTATCAGATAACCATTTTATGTTATTAAGTGCTTTAATGGTATGTTGTTTCAGATGATTAGCGTTAAAGTCGAAAAACCAATATTCATTAGACCTGACAAGAAGAGGTTGCTTGCAATATATACAGTGTGGGTACATTTGTTCCATCAGATCAGACGATAGTAAATATCCTCTTCTTTCAAGCTCGATAGATATAGGATTATTGGGTTCAAATACCTTTCCGCTATACAGTTCATCTGACTCACTAACGTGCATTTCATCAAAGCCGGTACCCGAGAAATTCTTATCGCCGTCATCTTGTATTGTATGTCCAAATACATTGTATACACAACCTGTTCCTTTTTCTATTGATACGTGCTTGTCTTGCAATACTTTCAGGCTTTTATCCATTAGTGGATGCGAGCATACAACATTAGTAAGTTCTGAGCCTTTCATCTGTTTGATCACTCTATATTCTTCCTGTCCGTATTTTTTCATCACATCATGCACAAGGTTATCTGCCATTATAAGTATCATGCCTTTTCCTATTTCAACTGCGGCATATTCATAGTCTGGATGGATAACTATTGATTTGAGCGTTGATAAAGTCCATGGAGTATTTGTCCATACCAGTATAAATAAATTTTCACCTAGCTCTTCCAAACCGTGCATTACAGGAAATTTTACGTGAAGAGACAAAAGGTCTTGCCCTCTATATTCTATTTCTGAATCGTCAATATCGCTTTCACATTTGAAGCACCAGAAACTAGGCTTTGTTCCCTTGCGTAAATATCCAGATTCATATAATTTTCCAAATGTTTCGATTACTTCAGACTCATAATTAGTATCCGAAGTCAAAATTATCTTATTCCAATGAGCGAAAATTCCAAGATTTTGCAATAACTCCTTATGGATACCAATATAATTCAAGTATAGTTCACGGCACCGCTCATGAAATTGGTCCTGCTGTGTTTTATCACTTTTCAGTGTATTCAAGTTCCAATTCATCTCATCAATCAGCGATTGAAGGACTTCCCGCTCAACATCTGGAACATAGCAATTCCATATTGGAACATGCGATACATCAAATCCATTCATCAGTTTGTATTTAATCATTATATCATTCAATATCATATTAAATACCGCATCAACACTGATATCATTGTTGGCTTGTTGAGGATGGGTATGTATCGAATATTTGGGCTTTCCTTTATTTGCCTTTTGACGTTTTTCATAGATGTTCAAACTTTGCCATAAACTGAGAATCTCAGATTCAGTTTTTTTGGGATCGGCTTTCATTGGAAAGCTTATATGAGGAAGATTTAGTGTCTTTTTGTAATCCATTTTTTTATTGATGAGCATCTATGATATTTGGCTTATGACTTCAGATACAAGTCTAGTTAATTTTGGTTCAGTTTCATTTGCGACTTGAATAATTTCTTTTATATTAGCGGGCTTTAATGACTCAGGGGTACATTTATCCGTGATACAACTGAATACAAGAATTTTCATTGATGAATGTACTGCCACCAAAACCTCCGGCACGGTAGACATACTTACTACATCAGCACCTATTAGTCGGAGGAATCTATATTCGGCAGGCGTCTCTAAATTTGGGCCAGCAACTGCTACAAGCACGCCTTTATGTATACTGATCCCTTCCTTCATTGCGGTTGAGTATGCAATCTCTATCAGATCAGGAGAATATACATTAAACATATCAGGATATCTGGGGCCCAGACTGTCGTCGTTGACTCCCCGCAACGGGTTATCGCCCATTAGATTAATGTGATCAGTGATAATTATAATATCACCAGTCTCATAAAATTGATTCATCGAACCAGCCGCATTTGAAAGTATTAGAGTATATGCTCCAAGAGCCTTCATAACCCTAATGGGGTAGGTTATTTCTTGCATGGAATAACCTTCATAGTAGTGCATTCTGCCATTCATAATAACCACTTTTTTCCCACTGATTATTCCAAAGACAAGAGTTCCTGCATGCGTCTCTACCGTTGATACAGGGAAGTGTGGAATTTTCTCGTAAGGAATCTCTAACCTATTATTAACCTGATCAGCCAGAGCTCCTAATCCTGTCCCAAGAATGATCGCCACTTCAGGAATGATAGTAGTTTGTGTTCTAATATAATCCAGAGATTCACTTATCTGTGCTTTCAGCATAATATCCTCCCGAAAAAAACTTATTCATCAGCTTCGTCAGCAATGGACTTTAGATGTCTATTCAATAATTCTCTGTATCCCATGAGGTAGCGTTCTTTTTGATTTTTCAGCCTTGCGATCTCTCGTTTAGTTTCCATCTCATTCATTCTGGCTTTTTCTACAACTGCATAAGCTTTTGATTTTACTTCAATCAAAATTGGGTCTGTGTCTTTAAACGTTGGGTATACAAAATCCTCTGTGCTTTCAGCCTCCACTTGAGGCAATTGATCTTTGGCTTTACTGATTATCATTGCTGCTTCTTCATTTGCATTACGTATAATCTTGTTGGCGTCTTCTTTTGCTTTCCAAGCTATATCCTCTGCTGACTCCATATCACGTTTTTTGATCTCTACTTCAAGATTTTTTCTCTCTGCCTCATGTATTAAGCTATTAGCTTTCACTTGAGCTTGCTGAATGATGGTATCAGCATCTTTTTTTGCATCCTGAGTGATCTTATCTGCGTCACTATTGGCCTGATCAATTATATCTATTGGTGATTGTGCATCATTATCCTGAGATCGAGAATCTCTGGCTTTATCTTTTGCATCCTGAATAATCTTTTGTGCTTCCTCATTGGCTTCCTGAATAATAGTTTCAGCTTCATCTTTGGCGTCTTTTATTTCTTGAGTGATCCTATCCTTCGCCTTTTGAATCATTTCATTCATTACTTCAGGACTGCCTGCTTGACGAAATCTCTCCTCAACGGCTTCAACCTGTTGCTTTAAAGTATTATTTTCATTGAGAAGTATCTCATACTCTTCAGCAACCTGATCAAGAAAATCCTCAACGTCTGCCTGATCAAGTCCTCGAAAAGCCTTTTTAAACTCATGCTGATAGATATCTGAAGGTGTAAACTGCAATTTGACCCCTCCTTTAACCTAAACGTTAATACTTAATCGTTTAAATAAAACTGATTAGTATTCTTTTAATAAACGAACCAACTATTTGTATTAATACAATTGCAATAAGAGGAGAGAAATCAATGGGTAAGTTTCCAGTAACTCTCCACAATAGCTTACGAATAGGGTAAAGTACCGGCTCCGTAAACCTGTCCAATATCCTTACCACTTGATTATATGGGTCTGGATTAACCCAAGAGATTATAGCACGAGCAATAATCAAAAAAGTATAGATATTTATAGCAAAATTGATGAACCTTATCAAAAGGCTCAAGTTTGTTCTCCTTTACTTTGAATCTGACGATAATTGTTTTGAGCGATTTGTCGCCGCAACTACTGCGCCAATAATAGCAGAGCGAACTCCGTTACGCTCTAACTCGTATAAACCTGCGGCAGTAGTACCGCCCGGTGATGTTACTTTATTCTTCAAAACAGCGGGATGCTCTTGAGTTTCTAGCACCATTTTACTTGAACCAAGTATAGTTTGTGCCGCCATAAGAGAAGCATCTGAACGACTTAATCCAAGTTGTACTCCCGCATCAGCAAGTGCTTCGATAATGAGAAAGACAAAAGCCGGACCGCTTCCGCTTAGGGCAGTAACAACGTCCATAAGCTTTTCCTGAAGGACTATCGCTTTTCCAACGGCTTGAAATATCTGTTTAGCTTTGTCTATATGTTCCTCATTAGCATGAGTGCCGGGGCTTATGGCAGTCATGCCTTCACTGACCATCGCAGGAGTATTGGGCATAACACGCACAACAGGCGTTCCCGCCTGTAAAAGGTTTTCAATAGCTGTGATAGTCACTCCAGCCGCTATAGATATGCACCACTTAGGCTGAACTAAGTTTGCTCTAACCTGCAATAAAACTTTACTTACAATGTCAGGTTTGACTGCGATCAGAATTATATCAGAGTTATCAACAAGCTTCTGATTGTCATCCACAGCATTTATCCCCAATTTATCACCTAGCTTTTTCAGTTTTTCAGTGTTTACATCGCTGGCAGATATTCGCAATGATGGGATAAGTCCTGAGTTTATTATACCTTTGAGCAAAGCTTCCCCCATATTACCGATCCCAATAAAGCCCATTCTTTCTTCAATCAATCGAATTCCCCCTGATAATATTTAATTTCCAGTTTTTAGTATTCAGTTTTCAGAAAAAAACTGTGAATACAATATTCTGGAAACTGAAAACTTCCGACTGACAACTTAAAACTAATTCCTCTAGCATATAACTATCAGAATAATATCATAACTACAATGAGTATTTCAAGCTTTTTTTGTATCTGTCTATTTCTCTTTTTTCATCTTTCTCTCCGTATCGCTATGTTTCTATGTTTTTAATCATTACATTGTTAAGCAAAAAACTCGCATTATTTAAGGGTTATGACAGCTATTTACAATAAAGAGAAAAGATGATAGAATCTTTGAGATATATGAGTATGAAAAGAGTATGATAATCATTGACCAAATGCCATCAACAATTATGAATTCTGCAATTGCTAACACAGTGACATCCGTTAGAATACCCTAGCCTGAAAAGTCGTCAGATTTCAGCTAGTGCTGTTGGTGTCATAAAAAGGAGAAACATGATGTGTCAGGCAACCTTCGCTTTTGGTGTCATGATCTGTATATTAACTGCAGGGACTAATAATCAGGAATCCCTTCCCATGCCAACGAATTGGCATATTCCTGAGCCTTCTGTTGCCGTTCCCGGAACAGAATATAAACCACCCATCGCTGATTCTGTTGTTCCATTAGAATCTGCCCCTAAAATTTATGAACATAGTGGAGATGCCGGTCCCGATCAGACGTTCTTTGTCGTTGGTTCTGGACTGACTGAGGATGTTTTTGTGTGGGGTCGTGATGCGCAAACGTTAGATGGACGAAGATGGGATGCTAAACCGCATCTTGTGAATGATAACTATCTTGCAGTAACACTGCCAGAACGCTCCTATGATTCAGTTTATCTTGTGTGGGTAAAAAACTCATCGGGTTGGTCACGTCCTATTCGCTTGAACGTGCCACAGCCCTGGTGGTGCTATCCAAAGCATCCAGTCCCGGGGCAGGAGATCAGAATCTTTGGTCGTGACCTAGCACGTCGTCCGGACCACGCTACTGCCTTTGTCTATCTCTCAAAACATGGTTCTCAAGGCAGATGGCTTGAGGTTATACATGCCGATAAATATAATGTCACCGTCAAATTACCTTATAACATGACATCCGGCGTATATCATCTTTGGTTCTATGCTGGCAATGGCGGACAGTTTGGATGGGGTGATCCACTGGAGATAACTATCCGTAAAAATCCAGAAGCCAAAACGATGGTCTCAAATATATCTGATACTAACACTGACTTACATAAGGTTATTCAGGATTTTGCAGAAAAAGGCGGCGGAGTCCTAAAGCTTGATGCCGGAACATATAATTATCGTGGCACTCTAAAAATACCTGCGGATGTAGTATTGGGAGGTGCAGGGATCGGTAAAACACTCATTCAGGTTGAACAGGAAGGAATACAGAGCTTTGCCTATTCAACCGTGTCAGCCGCAGTATGGCTTTCTGGTGATGGTGCTGGAATTATGGATTTGACCGTTAGCGGGAATCCCCAGATAAGTGATGGCGTACTTATCCAGAGTGACAAGCCATTGAAATGGGTAAATAATTGCCGAATTGAAAGATGCGGTATATCTGATCTGGAAGGCAAGCACGCAGAGATTTGTGGAGTTCGATTCGTCAGAGCAAGCAACGCCACAGTAAAGGATAACGAGATATATGGTAGAGCGCCATTATTCATGAGTGGGATCAGATATAGCAATTTAAGCAATAACAAGCTCTATCCTGTGACAAGGTTTGGTGGAAACTCAGAGGGCGCTATATTAGGGCGCACTGATATTATTGAGGAGTGTGTTATTGAAAATAATATTGTGTGTTCACCATCAGGAACGGAAGCTGGGGGACCTCTAGCTCGCAGATTGATCTGGGTATCTACGGGGCATGGTTCGGTTACAAAGAACTGGTTCGCTGGCAACGGTGTTGAGCAACCGAAAGGACCGGGGGCAATAATTGGCGCAGGACCGATGAGATTTGGCGGAGTAGCAGGCACAGATCAGAATGTTGGTGAGATGATCTTGTTTGAGGCTAACCATCGCACTATGTATTTTGGCCCTATAGCTGATGCAGATGAGCAAAGCGTATTATTGCCGAAAACTATCCCACCCACACAGGATAATCTTTTGGGAAATGTCAAAAGAGAGGATTTGGCTTATGATACCGATGGAAAAGAGACATATTTTCGTCCACCGGATAAAGATGATGGATCACAGGAACCACCCATTACCGAGTATTATGTTTCAGTACTCAAAGGTCCCGGTCAGGGACAAACAAGGCGTGTCGTTGCCCGTGAAGGTGAATTGCTATTGCTTGACAGGCCATGGAATGTTCCACCAAAATCCGGCAGCATAGTGGCTGTAGGAACTGCATTCTGCCAAAACCTGGTGGTTGGTAATTATACACCCGATGGCATGACTGGAATTCAGCTTTGGATATCCTGTATGGAGAATATAGTCTCCGGCAACAGCATCGCCAGAATGCGTCGTCCTGCTTTCTACTTATACTCCAATGGCACTACTCTTGCCAGTTCGATGCCGAGAACGTGGAATCGTGGCATCAGCCCGCTTTTCTTCAATCATATTGAGGGAAATCTAGCTATAGAATGTAATGCAGGCGCTTTGGTGACAAGCGGAGATGACAGTAAAATACCAATAAACTTTCCAAGAGCGCTGGGCAATGTTATCCGACATAACTCATTTGAGCGAAACCGCACTGATGGGGTAATAATCACTAGCCGAAAGAGCAATCCTGCAGAGGGAGATACTTCGCCTTCGATATTGGGGACAGTTGTGGAGTTCAATGTTGTCAGGGATGCTTCTGTAGCCTATCATTCAGGTAATGGCAGTGATGGCGTTCTTTTCCGACGTAATCATGCGTATTTCTGGTATCCTGTCAATAATTCTACTGAACCATTAGTGGGTTTTCAGATTGATGTTCCCGGCGCCAATGTGATTATGGACGAAAATGACATTGAAGGCAAAGGTGGGGAAGGAAATCCAGGAGGTGTAATTGACGTAAAGAAAGCTGAATAATAAAGAAAAGAAAAAACTGAATCAAAGAGTTGGGAGAATCAACGTAGTGGTCAACCAGATTAATTATTCAACTTATAAACATTAAAAGTAGGTTGGGTTGAGGAACGAAACCCAACACAATATTATAAAAGTTGGGTCTTATGCTTCGACCTAACCTATTTTTATAAGTAAAAAAACTAATCTGGTTGACCAGTAGTGTTCAACCGATTATGTTTTTTGGGTTTGTAATAAGGTGATTATGAACATGGAATAATTAATAGGAGAATATAATCAAACTGGATTCCAGCCTTCGCTGGAATGACAAACATACGCAAAATGTCATTCCAGCGAAGGCTAGAATCCAGAAAAACCCTATTAATTCCATTATCCGATTATTTAGTCAAACTTCATAATTGCACTACTACAAATGGATTAAACCAAAAACTAATTCGGTGAAACAATAATACTCCGACACAATGAATTTTTTGGAAATGGGTTCTTGCTTGCGCCAGAACGACAAAGTTTGGTGCGTGTTATTCCCGTGAAAACGAGAGTCCGGAAAAAATACATACAAAATTCACTGTGTCCGAGTATTAGGATACATAAGGCAGAAGTATATCTCTTAGCCTGCGAGTAGCCCTGAAAAGATGAGCCTTCACTGTTCCCAATGAACAATTCAGTGTTTCAGCGATGTCTTTTAGTGATAGACCCTCATAGTGGCGCAGGATAAAAACTTTTCGCTGTCCTTTCGGAAGCCTATCTACTGCCCTGAATATAACCTTTCGTAACTCACTATTTTCTATCAATTTGTCTGAGTTTCCGTAATAGCTTGGAATGCTATTATGCAGGTAAGAAATATCATCCAGTGTTTCTTCGCTGACCTGCTGTCTAAGATAATCTGTGCAGGTGTTTATTGTGACCCTTCTTAACCACAGGACGAACGCAGAACCATTCCTTAACTTATCCAGTGATTTATAGACCTTTATAAACACTTCCTGAGAAATGTCATAAGCATCTTCATAGTTCCCAATGAAACCATAAGCTATATTATAGACCTGTTTCTGGTATCTTTTCACAATATCATCAAACGCCCCAAGTTCGCCTTTCTTAAATCTTTCTACTAAAATAGTTTGTTCCATTTGCGTTGTATTTACTAAACTAGCGGCTCCCATTTTTCATACCTCATCTAATTAGTTTTTAGTTTTCAGTCCTCAATTTTCAGTTAGAAAAGTATTGTAATACCATTTCTCAATTCAAATACGACATTGGTAGTCGCATCCCTTTAGGGTGCGTTTTCGCAGGTATAAAACCTGCGACTACCGTTTATATAGCATTTCAATTCAGAATTGATATAAATAAACAATTCTGATAACTTAAAACTAATAATTATAGCTGTTTAAAGCTATTCATATATTATGATTTATAATGCCTAAAACTACATTTATTGTATTTTGCAAGAACTTTGCCAATCTAACAATAAAAAAATTGAAGGTTGAAAGTTAAAGGTTAAACTTGAATTGCAATCATATAACTTTTAACATTCCGACCTTTGACTTTAGTCGTCACGGTGTTGCTACAATGACACATAATAGTTGCATAAATGATACGGTAAAATTGAACAATCCCGTGCTGGATTTTTTGTCGTTGACATTAACAACCGTAAGATGATAGAATTGAAATGATTCTAGCTGAATTTCGGTTTAGCCATCTTTCAGTATAGCAGAATTTAATTTAATGTAAGTTAGAAAATCAGGGGGATTGACATGAAAGAAAAATTAAGAGTTGCTGTGGTAGGGGTCGGTTTTGCCGGCAGGGCGCACATGGAGGGATATAAAAATGCTGAGGACGCTGAATTAATAGCAATATGCGATATTAGTAAGGAAAGAGCGCAAGAAGCGGCTGATAAATATAGCATTCCGATGGTTTTCACAGACTATGAGGAAATGTTGAAAAGACCTGATCTTGACGCAATAAGCGTATGTCTTCCAAACACGATGCATGCACCAGTGACAATTGCGGCTTTGGAAGCAGGAAAGCACGTCCTTTGTGAGAAACCAATGGCGGCTAATGCTGAACAAGCAAAAAAAATGGTGGAAACGGCAAAAAAGACTGGGAAGACACTGGCAATCGCTTTAAACTTTCGTTATGAAGGTAGATCGCTCACATTAAAGAAGATGATAGAAGCAGGTGCATTGGGTCAGATATATTATGCAAAAACCGCTATGCTGCGCAATAATGCTATTCCAAGAGGATGGTTTCACGTAAAGGAAAGATCGGGCGGAGGACCTTTGCTTGACCTTGCCTCTCACATGCTGGACGTTACGTGGTGGCTTATGGGGCGTCCTGAACCTGTTTCCGCTTCGGGATACACTTCCTCAATGCTCAGCAGCGCTGGAAAAGGCTTAGGCACCTGGGGTGTTGGCTACGGCGATGGACCCGTTGACATAGAAGACCTTGCAGTTGGTCTTATAAGGTTCAAAGATGGCCAGTCGCTTTTCGTTGAAGTCAGTTGGGCGCTTAACGGACCTCCTTTCCACTATTGCTATATCTTTGGAACAGAGGCTGGCGCAGAGCTTTATCCCGATTTTAACATATATAAAGAGCCAGCTATTCAAGCACCACCAGTTGAGTCAAGTAAAGACAGAATTAAAGAGTTTGTCTCGAATATACTGAATGGAACTGAACCATTGGGTCCCGGCGCCGATGGTCTGAAAGTAATGAAGATGCTTGATGCTATTTATAAATCCGCTGGAACTGGTAAAGAGGCACCCATCGTTTAACTTTGAGCAAGATTATAGAATACCTTGAAAAAATTGTATCTGGAGAACGGCGGGGTTTACTCGCTTCCTTCATCAAAACCGATCTGTTAGTAGCAAGTTGGTTATGTCTTGTGGCAGTGAAACTCCGAAGATACCTATACTCTCAAGGTATTCTACAAACAAAACGCCTGCCGTGCAAAGTCATAAGTATTGGTAACGTTGTCGTTGGCGGAAGCGGAAAGACGCCAGCGACTATAACCATCGCCAGATTATTAAAGGAAAAAACTGGTCTTAACGTAGCCATTGCATCCAGAGGCTATCGAAGCAAATCAAAAGACTGTGCAGTCGTATCCGATGGTAAAGAAATTTTGCTTGATCCTTACGAAGCCGGCGATGAGCCATATCTGCTTGGACGAAGCCTGCCTGATATTCCAGTCCTGATCGGAAAGGATAGATTTAAATCAGGACTTATGGCTATCCAGAATTGGGGAACGCAGATCATAATTCTCGATGATGGATTTCAGTACCTGAGGCTGAAACGTAACATCAATATCGTCACGATGGACGCAACCAGGCCTTTCGGTTTTGATCACATCCTCCCAAGAGGCTACCTACGTGAGCCATTATCCACCCTAAAAAACGCTGATATTATACTGCTGACAAGGGTTGATCAGTGCAAAGACTTAAACAGTGTGCGGGATAGATTAGATAATATCTTTCCGTCAGTGCCGAGATTTGAGAGCATGCACGCACCAAGTTCCTTAATCCGCATGGATACACATCAGGATATCGGGCTTGATGCTGTGCAGAATCAAAATGTGCTGGCTGTTTGTGGTATAGCCAATCCTCTGTCATTTGCAGAAACGCTGAAGATATTAAAACTTGCCAAGTTGAACCTGATCTCTTTCCCAGATCATCACGAATACACCCCAAAAGACATCGAAAAGATCAAGCAAACAGCAGTTGAAAAAAGCGTAGACTTTATAATCACAACAGAAAAGGATGCGCCTAAACTGGACTCGATAAATGCCTGCCCTGTCTTGGCGCTTGCGATCGAGTTGAGATTGGTAGAACCTTCAGCGGAAAGACTGGTTGAAATTATCAAACGGAAATGCAATCTATAACATTAAACCTTTATCCCAAGCATAAACTTCTTGTCCGCGGCATCTTTCAAAGAAAAAACACTAAGACACAAAGAAACACAAAGGATATTAAAAGTTGAAGGCTAAAGTTGAAAAGTTTGAATATCGAGTTCAACCTCAAACATTTAACTTTGAACTCATAATACCATTTTCCAATTGAAATCGAGCATTGAAAGGGCAACAGCAAGGGGGGCAACAGCAAGTTTTCAAGGGTAGATTTTTAACTTTTGTTTTCTTAAAGAATGTTGTATTGCAAGGCTTTTAGATACTTCTGGTGTCTCCTTTCGAGTGATTCATGTATGTCACCATTTATGAATTATACTCTAAAAGGAGAACAAATTCACTATTTGCCTAGCTTTTAATATATTTGTTTGCCAAAAAACCTACCCTTGAAAACCTTTGAAAAAGGGGGATAAAGGGGGATTTAATAGCCTTCTTACTGGATTACCCGATCATTTTGTTAAGGGTTGTGAATTTAATAACTTCCGTGTTTAATACTTGAAAGTTGGGTTGAGGAACGAAACTACTTTTTACTATTTAAATGGGAAAGTTATTTAATCATGAATCCTAAACTTCATGAAACCTGTCTCTACCGTATTATTATTTCTTGAGAGACCCCCATGTTGTCGCTAATGAAGCTTCAGGTTTCACATCAGACATCGGCATACCTAATGCCCAGAGAACAGAACGCTCTAACAATCCCCATCCTGCATCAGTCAGAAGAGGTATTGCTTTCGAGTGAGGAAATACGAAAATACGTCGGGCTGGAACTATTGAACCATCCGTTGATTTTGATCCCTTCTCGTAATACATCAAGCAAGCGTTACCATTTGGTAGAGATGCTACAACCTTCACATCACCTTTCATACCTAAGCATGACTGTATTTCCTCTAAATCTGTTGCTTTAGTAGTAACGTCTATTTGTCCGTTTAATCCTCCAGCAATTGGATCATTGGGATTAGTGATAACTATGGTCCGATGATCCTGATTACTTAGAGTTTCATTAAGAGCAAATCCCATATCATCTATAATGTAGAATTCGGTACTAATGACAGGAATAGTGGTGTCTTTGTAAGCGGATGCAATACTACCGCTACTACATGATTCACTAACAAAAACAGCGGATGCGCCGGATATATTGACAGGTTGAGCCTCATCTTGAGAGTGTGGATCCATGAGAAGTCCGTATTTAACTAGGTGGGCTTTTATAAGCTCATCTGCCTCACCTAATGGGATAGCCGCAACAACAAAAACAACCTTGTCAGCCGCTACTACCAAGCTTGAAAATAGTAGTAACGATATAAAGACAAACATAAGTAAGCGCACTTTATAACCTCCTTGAATAATTAAAACTCTAGGTCTTCACCCTCGTGGATTGCAAGCCCGATCTGCTCCATATCTCCACGACGACCATTATACCATAGCAACCAGCGATTGTCATCAAAAATGGCATACGGTTTGTAAACGGCATCGCTGTCCCATTGATCTTTACTTGGACGTATGATAGGGTTTGCTTTATGGCGTTGCCAGCCTGTTATTCCATCTTTTGAGCGTGCCAGCCCGATCTGTGCATGTTCTTCATCACGAAAGCCGATGTAAAACATCAAATACCACCCGCAATGCCTTATAACCTGACATGCTGTAACTTTATGCTGTTCCCACGTATTGCCCGGATCAGCAGAAAATATTGGATTTTCCTTCAATTTCGTCCAGTTGAATCCGTCAGGACTTGTGGCGTAACCGATGGCGTTTGGTTCATTTTGCTCTCCACCAGAGTACCACATTCGATAAATCTGTAATTCTTCGTTCCAGATAACATGCGGACACATGATCGCTACCTTCTCCCATGTTTCTTCAGACGAGAGTATGGGTTTTTTGCTCATGCGCTTCCATGTTACGCCGTCATCACTTGTCGCATATCCAAGCCATGAATGGCCGCTTGCCTGCCCGGTATACCACATACGATAGCCATCGCGCCGTTTCACTATAGCCGGGCGGTTAATATCATTTTCCCAATCAGTAGCATCATTTGGGCGCAGCACGAAAACAGGCTTACTCCAATTTATGCCATCCGCACTTTCGACAAGCGCAATGCTTTTCTGTGGACGCCACGAGAACCACATACGAAATTTTCCGTTTTCCTTCAATATACTCACATCAAAACACGTACCGAGATCACCACCAAGAACTGGACTTTTCTCATACTTAATCCAACCTGCACTTGTATCTTTCATAATATTAACCTCACTAATGGTCAACTGAATCAGTTTTTATGGATTCCCACTTGCGTGGAAATGACAATCATGTTGCTGTCATTCCCGTGAAAACGGGAATCCATTATTATAAAAAAAACTAATTCGATGAATAACTGATTAAATAAAAATCACAAATTACACGAAAAATTACTCTGAAACTATTTTGCTATATTCTTTGCCATTTCTTTAGCAAACGGCTGTGACAGAAAATCCTCCACATAGGCTTCTGCTTGCTCAAGGTTCTTTGTCCTGTGATCGTCAAGAACTATCTTTAAGAATAGCCTTTTATCACTTGAAATAGCTAATTCAAGGTTCTTTTCCATGTCAATCATTCGGGGCAAAAGCACCTGCAATAAAAGGTTCTTTGGAAGCTTTCCGACCTGTATGCCACGAATACCCGTCTTATTCACTATCGCTTGCACTTCCACAACAACGTCATCAGGTATACCTTCAATCAGTCCATTATTGGGGATGTTGACTTGAAACTTACCTTCTTTATTGAGTGCAATGCCTTCTATTATTCCCAATTGCTGTTCTCCACTGCGATGCGGCGGAAACTTTTTCGTAACAGATATAGACGTATCATTCGCTACTCTCATAATATGCTCTACACCTTTAGCTAGACCGTCGAGATACATCTGCCAGCCGATCTCCGAGTCAAACCCGCCTATCTCGCCATACCATCTTTTTTTTGTTTCAAGGTCGGTATGATACCACCACCCGCCTGATCTAGGAGTATCACCTATCGGGAATAAACCGATCATTTTATATTGATGTACTGCGGATGGGGATAACTGAGCATCGTGTCCCAATTTATGTGTACGCCAATATTCTTCCGCCTTCGTCTCTATCCATTCATCAATCAATGGATAAGCGTTTTCGCCTTTGTAAAGGAAGTGCGTCATGTAGATAATGTGGTTAAATCCCACAGCCACACATTCAACATGAGTTAGATCGAGGCCAAGAACTCTAGCGATTCCATGATACCCATAATGCCCAGACAAAGCCCGACTACTTTCGTGTTTGTTTCTCTAGTCATAAGCGTGCATCCGTCAAAGACCGGGTTAGATGACTGAATGAGCCACGCATTTGGACAGTATTTCTCCATATCTTTTGCCACACTTAGCAGAAACCTGAGTTGATTGTAATTCATACCGGGACCGCCCCGATAATATCCGTGCCTATCACCGACTGTCCTACCTGCTTCATGCTGATTATGTGCGCCAAAGAGTGCGGTATTGATTACAAAATCGGCATCTTTTAAAACTGCTTCTCTGCTCAATGTTTTTTCAAATCTCAGATCAATCTGCAATTCGTCAACGTATCTGGTAGCTAATCTGTGTATATTATCTAATCTTTCTTCGCTTATATCCATCAATGAGATAGTGCTACCAAAGAGATCAGGTGTGGAACAGAGATCACGCACTAAACTTAGCGAAAAAGTCGCACTGCCGGCGCCAATAATGCCCAATTTTATTCCTTTTGACATTTTACCCCCCCAAAGCAATTTCGACACTGCAAAATATTTAAACACAGAGGCACGGAGAACACAGAGAGAAATTAGTGATGAGTAATCGGTGAGTAGTTTTTTCTATATTCATATTGATCACTCATCACTGATTACTGTTCTCTCCGTGACTCTGCGTCTCAGTGTTTACTTTCATTTTATTTTTTACAATGCCGTAATTGCAGAATTATATTTTCTATATTTGTGCAATTCGTGATTTTTTTCACATTATTCCAGTTTCACAAGGCAACCATTCTGCGAAGACTGTAACACTGTGTGAGAAATTCGGACAGTGGCAACGCCGTCATCAACTCCTGTCAAAGGTTTTTTGCCTGTCTTTATACATTCGATGAAATGCTCTGATTCTCGCTGATAAGATGAAACCCTATCTTCAGGTCGGTTACACTCAATTATGCTTTCAGAAGAATCACTTTCCGCTCTGTATCGAATAATGCCATTCTCACATACTGCCGAACCAAGAGTTCCTATGATACCATACTGATGAACACTGACGTGGCTTGCCCAACTAGATTGGATATTCGCCATACCGCCAGATTTAAGGGTCATAATCGCATTAACAATGTTATCGTAGCCTTTTAGATCACTGCGAGATGTTGACACTTTACCCATAACAGATGAAACATCACCGGCTACCCAGCGCATGTAATCGAAATCGTGAGACAATGACTCAATAGTCATTCCGCAGATAAAACGAGGGTCTGTCCGCCAGTTTGGTGGAAGATGAGGAAGCCAGGCTATACGGATGCACCAGAAGCTGTAAATATCTCCCAATTTGCCAGATTCAACAAGGCTTTTAAATCGGGCAAAAATCGGGGTAAAACGAAAGTTGAAACCAACCATAAAGATAATATTTGCGTTTTTCACTGCTTGCTCAACCGTTTCAGCATCCTCTATTCTTACAGTCAAAGGTTTTTCACAGAATATATGTACACCAGCCTTTACGGCGGGAATCATAGCCTCACGGTGAAACTTCGGAGGTGTACAGACATAAACCGCATCAACGTTTGCAAGCATTGCTTCAAGATCATCATAAGCGACAGCGCCAAACTGTTTCGCCATAGATTCAGCTTTTTCTTGTATTGAGTCGAATGCTCCGGCAATGCGAACATCAGGCATTTTAGAAAGAAAAGACGCATGTGTCTGTGCTATATATCCCGTCCCAATCATACCAATCTTTAGCATTATTATCTCTCCTTTAACGTTTTTTGAATTGGATATTTTATGTTCCCCATAGTTATGTCATCCACACCTAACCAAGCAAATCCGCCTTTCTTTAGAGTATCATCATCATTGTCAACGATCATAAAGCAAACTTCACACCCAATTAGATCAGAGACATCCCAGAACTGTGTCACAAATCCGTCTTGATTCGGCGGAGACGCTGTTCTCAAGGTTGCATTAGTTATTGCATCTTTGAGGAAATATTGATTTGGTCTCATCGGGTCACGATTCCAGCCATTCTTGAGGAATCTTATGGAGTTACCTGTAATCCTAAACTTGCTTGATTTTAAGACCCCGGTTGCGTTCTCCCCACCGACAAGTGATTCTGCATGAAAATTTCCACTGCGACCATCACGCTGACGATCTGTTACTCCCCAGGCTTTTCCAGTGGTTAACCAGCCATCAAGCGTGCCTTTTTCAAAATCGCTGTTGGGTATGATCGGGTTTCCCATATTCTCATAGTAATAGGTGAAAATCTCCTGAATATCACTGCCATTAGCGAGGTAATATCGCCTATCGGGATAATATGCCATCATCTGCTTATTCTTAATGCCAAGATCACGTACGTAGATGATGCTACTATCTAATAAGGGTGAATTCTCCGCTAGTACAGAACCATAATACGATCCGACAAAAACCACAGCATTATTGATCTTCTCACGTTTAACTGCCCTTTGAACGTCAGTGTTTACACCCCAATAGCTGTTTGAGTATTGTTTAACTAATACGGGGACGTTCACTGACATAGCTATTATAACACAAAAAATGATGGTTAGGTTCACATAAATACGTTGCATTGTTGCATTTTTACAATTGAATCTATCCTGCATGATCTCTGGCGTATGAAGAATACCTCTCGCTGTCAGTAGAATTAGCGGCAAAGTTGACTCATAAGCAAATCTTGGTCCAAAACACCATCCCTGATACCAGTAGAAGAAATATACAAACGGTAATGAAAATACGGAACTTATCAACAGGTAATCCCACTTATTTTGCTTTCCTCCGACGAAGAAAATCAACACAAAAAATGTTGATGGGATACACCACTCAAAGAGGTATTTGTTTAATGCGTTAAGGTCATTCAGGTCTTGTATTAGCCCTTTCAGTGGGGTATGAGGCGGTCCCCATGCACTATGCCCAAAGCCCGGATTATGCTCTTTACCGTGCAACACTTCATAAGCAAAAAGAAATGGATTTCCGTTCGTCAGATAATTGAAACCAAGAAGAACACCAGCAAGCAAGGCGAAACTAACAAACATAATGGCAAAGCGCAGAATATATGTCTTTGGATGCCTGATAATCAGGTAGATTGTATATATTGCATAAGGGATAGCGACTCCCACTGCTGTATAAGGACGGGCATTCAGGCAGACCCCAAAAGAAATGCCAGCTATTAATGGATAGTAAAACTTAAAAGGTTTTGTAACTGTTTTAATAAAGAATAAAGCGAAAAGTGATATATAAAATAGCGCAGTGGCATGAGAAAAGAATTCTGACGATATGAAAATGATAAACGGTGAGAGTATACCCAGAAGTGAGGCTAAACGACCGCTTTTTTCATCAAATAACTCCCTGCCGATCAAATAGAATAGCACAATAGCCCCGGAACCAAGCAGAGGATTTATAATCCATGGCGCACCGACAAGTAAGCCAAGCATCAGCATAAATGTGTGTCCCGGCGGATATTCAGAGTACCATTTGTCATTATTGATATTATGTGTGAAATCAAAGAATTCTTTATATTGATGTGATGGTACGGTAAGATGACCTTTTAGAAAGATTTTAGCATGAAAAACTTGATCAATGTTGTCCTGAACGTGGGGAACGTGTCCGAAAATAAAATAAGAGCAGATATTAGTTACTATGAATGGTATAGCAAAGGCTAAGATCATGAAATAGCAAGGTCTAAGGTTGTAGAATACGTCACAGATCGTCTTCCAGATGCCAGAAACTTGTGGAATTTTTCGTCCTAACCAGTTCAATACTGGGTAGAGACCAAAAAGCATAAATAATAGTCCGATCCCTGAAAATGTGAGATAAATGACTATCGGGAGGCCGTCTACTGTGGGATAGAGTATAAATATGAATAAGGCTAAAGGGATTATTATTGAAACTAGCTGTCTTGGTGATCTGATAATATCAACAAATTTTTTTCGTGCTAATGATGAGGCAATTGCAAGTAATATGAGCAAGAACAGTGCAAAAAGGAATACATAACCGCCTGATAAAGTGATTGAATGGTGTATTATTGGGAATTTTACTGTGACGTTTTGATAGACTGAACCTAACGTTTCAACGTTGGTTGGATGCCATGGATCGCTATGGGAAAGCACCAAAACGAATAACAAAAGCCCGATGAAAAAAAACAGCAGTCTCAAGGATTTGATTATCATTTTGGTTTTCCAACACATAATTGTTAAAAAATGTCATTTTGACATTTTTTTGTCCATTCGCCACCTTCACCGAATTTTTATAAATGCCAATATCCTATCGGTGATTTAGATATGCCAATGTGATACTTTATCATCTGATAACCTAATGACTTAGCAGTAGCAATAGATGCCACATTATCTATTCTTGTCCCCCAATCAACTACACCACCAGTATTAACAATCTCTTTTGTAACCGCTGAAGCCACTGCCTTGCCGTATCCTTTCCCCCGATAGCCGTATCTAACCCATACGGACACCACAAATATATTATTATTAATTGGTCCCGCTTCGTCAAATTGCGTATAACCAGCGTTTGCTTCAGCTATCAGCTTATCGTTCTGGACAATCACACATCTAAAAGGGTGTTCAGAACTTTCGAGTTTTTCAGTGCAGTAAGACCACCAGGGATGACCTTCCTCGATCCTGGTCACTAATTCTGAATGTTCATCGAAAGGAATGAATGTATTCTGATCACATGCAAAAAAGACTCTATGAAAACAGTACCTGGCATCAACATTCACTCCTGCATTCTTATATAAAACTCTCATACCTACCATTATTCCATCTTTTATCAGATTAGCTCCTTCAGGCAACCACCCTTTCGGAGTTCTTTCCAATCCATGAAAGTGTAAAATCTCATCTTCATCAGGAATTTTCTTGAGACTATTGAGAGATTCGTCCATTCCCATGTTCTCCAACAGATAATCTACCCCATCAGCACTCTCAACGCATCTTTTCAGATCAAATCTGCCGGATCTAATCAGAGGATGGATTTTCCCGTCTGCACCAGTAGCAAGGACAATGAGGTACGCACTACGGTTGCGAAGGATTTGAATATTCCAGTCGGGGTCATTCCGCGTAACTATTGCCATGACATTAAAGTCAGTTGTGTCTGCTCTCAAGTAGCAGGACTCACCACTGAGACCTTTCATATCGTTAATCGTTAAAATACGCATACGATTACCTCCAAATCATTCATGTATTATTCTTAGTAATCGGTAAGAACGTTACTATGGTTACATTGATTTGGATGCACTCAATAATCATATATCTGGTAGTCAAAAGCTTATGAACATTAAATAATTAATCGGGTAATAAATTTAGAATGGTAGTCGCAGGCTTTACGCCTGCGCAAAACACACCCATAAAGGGCGCTACTACCTTTTTTCTGGTTTTATTGCATCAAAATAATTCTTAACTTGCTGTCTATACACCATTGGGATTGATGATCTGTTGATTGTATCATCTACCGAGTTCCTGTGTCTCACGTAAAGCTGTTCATAAGGCACGACAGATGTACCTTTCTCTGGTTCTTGCGTAGTTTCTGTGGTTACGGTTGGCCCTTTAAGCGATACTTTGCTTTCTAGTTCAGCGTTGTAACCAGCGGTTTTATTTCTTTCAGGCAGTTCATTTTCTGACGTTTTTATGGATTCCTTCCCCGGCGCAGCATTACCTGTATTAGAAAGACCTTCACCAGTATTTTCCTCTCCCATACCAGTAGCAGAAGGGCTACGGAAGGCTGTGATTGTCTTTGTGATCTCCTGTTTTCCTTTTGTCAATTGATTTGAGACTTTTTGAAGCGTGCTTGCATCGGTAACTGTAAGCTTTTTCTCCTCCAATGCACGTATTAATTCTTTTATTGATTCATCAGATAGATTCGCCTGCTGTGCGTTCATAATCTTTTGAGACAATTCATTCATATCGGGGATGTCTTTTAGATTATCCAACAGCTTACTCAAAAGCGCATTCAGGCGTTTTTTATCTTGAGTGTCTTTTAGATTATCGGATAATTCACTAACCATCTTCATAGCTTCTATCTGACGGGTAAGACCGGATATATTCTTCAAGGCATCCTTTTTTGTCACGTTCTTATTTTGGAGATCACGACCGGTATCAGCAGTCTTTAATACAAGTTTGGCTACTTCGTCAGACAGCTTGCTTTTGTCTGTATTTTTAGCAGATGTCTCAATATTTGCACCGACCTGATGTATCGCCTGTCTAACCTCTATTGGTTCGCCGTATCGTGAAGGAATAAATCCAACCAGAATCAGGGCTACTACTACAACAGGAAGCGATTTCGTGGTTGCTGGAATTGCATGAGGATACACAGCCTTTGGGGCAAGTAAGCGGGCATGAAACGCTGTATCTTCCAGTTGAAGTTCAGCCATCGCAGAAATTTTGTCTTTATTAATGATCTCAACAGCACTTCCAAACCTGTCTTTAAGGTTAAGCCTATTATCAGCAAGAATTGCAGTATCCAGAAGCGATATTCTTTTCGTCGTCCCAATTATGAATCCGATGATAAGACTTAATCCGAGAATTGCCGTTATTATGGATATAATAGAAACGGGGATTAACACAAACTTACTGATAAGTATAAAAACAACAGCAACACCTGCGCCAAAACAGACTAACACTGATGTATACTTACATATCGTGTAGGTGTTTATACGATTTTTTAACTTATCAAGTGATGTGATTATCTCTAGCTTGTTATTCATATTTCTTCAGTCTACTGATAATACTATTCTTTTATAAGACCTTAAAAAGTGAAAACTGCTTGTTTCTACCTTTTCTGATTCCCTTCTATAACAGCATCAGCCATTTTAGTACAGATAAACTGGATCGATCGTTTGGCATCGTCGTTGCCCGCTATTGGGTAGTCGACAGATTCAGGATCATTGATGCTGTCTATGACTGCTATAATTGGTATCTTTAGCCTTTTTGCCTCCGACAACACTTTTTTCTCTTTTTCGACATCAATAACGAATATCACATCAGGTGACCTTTCCAACTTCGATAACTCGATAGATTGATCTTCAGAGCTAATAAAGGGCATGCCGCATCGCTTTGCCTGTTCCTCAATGATCTGTTGGGCTGACTCCTTCATACCTACAAATAGAACTACCCTGCCTTTGGTGGATTCATCTCGTACAAAATTATAAGCATCCTTTATCATCCTGAGAGTCTGGCTGAGATCAATAATATCAATTCCATTTCTTTCTGTAAGTATATACTTAGACATATTGGAATTCCGCTTCTCAGTATGATGCCCAAAGTGGACCCCTGCCTCTAAAAGTTCCTTCACAGAAAACTCTGGTTGACGTTTCACTTCATTTGCAAAAGTTTCTTTCACCATCCCTATCATCTCCTCTTTCAACTTCCGTTTAGCCCTATACATTCTGACTTTCACAACGGAAACAGATAAACTTAAAAAGGAGGCTATTTCCTGATATGACAGATCATCCATATAATAAAGCGTCACTATCAACCGATCTTTTTCTGGCAATGAATCAATGATTTTCGTCACCGTATTTTTTACCTCTTTAATCTCAAATTCTTCAGCAGGGGTTAGAGTTCTATTTTGCAGGATTTGAGATTCATTTGTTAGTATATCAATAGGTACGGTTGCCTTATGCTTCCGTATCTGCATCTTACAGAGGTTGACTGTGACACTACGTAGCCATGCAGAAAATCTGGAATGGTCCCTAAGCTTCTCAAGTTTCTGAAAGGCTTCGATGAAAACATCCTGGGTTATGTCCTGTGCATCATCGAAGTTTCTTAAAAGATGAAATGCGATACCATATACTGCACCATAGTATTTCTGGACCAAAATACCAAAAGCACTCCCGTCTCCCTGCAATGAACGCTCAATGATTTCGGATTCCGTCATATTTGTGCCTCCGCATATATAGTTGCGGAAGGAGACGAAAAAGTTACACATTAGTATGAGTTTTCCATTTACGACTATTCGTTATTATTGTTTTCCATACAATTGAGTATTTGCTTAGGATCCATAATTAAATAACTTACCTAATAGGAAACACACCCCCGGACCCCTCTCAAGAGGGGAGTTTAAGCTAATTCCCCCTTTAGCTAAAGGGGGGAAGGGGGGATTTGATTAAATGAGTTATATATCTAAATATCTCAAAATAGGGAAGTTATTTAATCACAAGTCCTTAACTATTTTAGGATGTAATGTTTTCCCTGAATGAAAAGGAATCACAATTCTCTTGTTATCTTTCATATATACTCTATGACTCCCTTTGCTTCTGACCCTACTAAAACCTGATGCAAAAAGTATTTCTTCTGCTTCTTTTGGTGTTATTCTTAGTAGCTTAGGCAACTTTTACCTCTATTGTAGTAATCAAAATCTCTCTACTTAAAGCTTCTTTTATTTCATCATCAGACATAGTTTCCAGATAAAGCTCAATTGCCTCTTTCATATTGCCGATAGTTTCATCCAGAGAATCCCCCTGTGTTTGGCAACCCTCAAGTTCGGGACAATAAGTATAATACCCATATTCATCTTTTTCTATAACAACGCTAACTTTATAAGACATTAGAATATCCTTCTTATAACATCTCTTCCAGAATCTCCGCCGCACTTTGAACAAACTTCGGGCAAAGAGTTGCTGTTAATCCTTTTTCCTTTGCAAGTTTCATTCCTTCTGGAGTGCTGAGATCGCATCCCAGCAATTCTTTGCAGACAATTGAACCATTACGTGCTTTGAATCTGCTGGCAAATTCCCTGACAAGTTCGTACGTTTTCTCTCTCGCCTGATTATCTTCTGCTTTTGACTTGCCGTATTTAAGTCCTATGGCCATGAATGCGCCTGTCACTGCACCGCATGTTTCACCCATACGACCCATTCCACCTCCGAAGCCTGTGGCGATCTTCAAGGCAGTTTCAACATCCAACCCAAACTCAGATGCAAACGCCGAAAACACAGCCGGGGCGCAGCTAAAACCCTCTTTGTAACAGGAAACAGCTTGCTCAATTCTATTCATCTGCAAAAATCTCCTTGTGCTAGGTCAACCAGATTAGTAGGTCGGGTTGAGGAACGAAACCCGACTGTAAGATCGTTATCAATTTGTTGGATTTCGTTCCTCAATCCAACCTACTCTTTCTGCTAAATCTCCTTGTATGGTAATGAAGATAAAAAGTTTAATTAGCCACAGATACACACGGATTTTCACGGATAAAAGGAAATAGAAGATTGAAAGATTGGAAAATTCCAAGATTAAAACCTCAATGCACAATATTGAAATCTTCTAATTTAACGACTTGTGCTAATTCTTTTTGATTTTTGACAAAGGAGATGCTATCCTTTCTAAGAAAATATATCAACAATATAAATAAGAAAGGAGCATCTCCATGACAACTAATGATAAACTATTAC
>Ga0315282_10000252_pt1 | contig 107508 bp, 101 predicted proteins | sample YL17G07_20_MG_FD_203693 | JGI IMG/M metagenome (GOLD analysis project Ga0315282, IMG submission 203693) | Sediment microbial communities from Yellowstone Lake, YNP, Wyoming, USA - YL17G07_20 | ecosystem: Environmental > Aquatic > Freshwater > Lake > Sediment | place: USA: Wyoming | collected...
CACCTATATTTGATTTAATGTTTACCATAAATAACAGCAGATAAATTATGGTTTTAGACAACATACCAAAAACCATGAACCCATTCTACTATTATGTCAAAATGGCATTTTTTAACGATTACTAGAATGATTATGAATTATAGATCGCAAAGCATTTTCACAAGTATATTATACGATTCCTGTTGGAGTAACGCAAGTTTCATTCCAATGTCAGTATCTATCTGAAGTTATTGGGTTATTATTAAATATTGTTTTTTCTGAATTCCCGTTTTCACAGGAATGACAGATAGCATTTAGTCGTCAATTGTCCAGTCTGCAAGCCCTAATGGTAAAGGTTTGGGGCGCTCACAGGTACTTTGAAGCTCAATATGTTTGTTTTCATTTGAAGCATCGTGGAAGCCGTGAATGATGTCAATAACGTGATACCCAATCTCGCCATTTACTCTGTTGGGTCTGTTGTTACGAATTGCCTTCGCCATATCAGCAATGCCAACACCACGACTGTTTCCATTATAACCGAATGGACACTCGACGGGTATCATTTCATTACTGCCGGGTTTTTTCAAATAGAGTTGCCCCCCGAAATTGTTAGGGTCAATGCAGCGTAATGAAGCCTCACTGCCATAGATTTCAATATGAGGCATTCCAGTGTCATAAGCATCAGAAGTCATGATAAAAGTACCAACCGCACCATTGGCAAAGTCCATTATCCCTGCTATGTGCGTGGGAGCATTAACCTTGACTCTGCCGAATACGTCATCTCTTTCTTCCCATGTCTTTCTAGCAGAAGCAGTTACACGTCTTACAGGTCCAAGCAGGTTGATTATAGCATTTAGATAATAAGGACCTCTATCAAAACTCCACGTAACGCCAAATTCAAAGAAATCAGTTGAATAGAAATTCACGTATCCTTCTGGTCGGTTTCGCTGTTGATCTGGTTTGACACCTCTGCGAGCCATCAAGCAGATAAAAGCGCCGACTGGTTCACCGATTGCACCGTCATCAATCAATTTGCGGGCTGTCTGCCATGCGCCGCCGAGGAACGTATCAGGCGCACCCGCAGTACGCAATCCCTTACTTTTAGCAAGGGCAAGCATCTTTTGTCCTTCTTCACGATATACTGCAAATGGTTTTTCTATATAGACGTTTTTGCCTGCTTCGAGAATTGCTATTCCGACAGGACCATGAGCTTTGTGAGATGTTAGATTAACGACAGTTTCAATTTCAGGGTCAGCTAAAAGTTCTTCAACACTACAAGCCTTTGGTATATTGAATTCCTTTGCCCTGGCTTCTGCCGCCTCAATGCGTTTATCTGCTACCGCTACAACGTCGAAAGCCTCAAATTTCTTTGAATTATCAAGGTAAGTGCCACTGATGGCGCCACAACCTATAATACCAGTTTTCATTGGTTTTATTGCCATGATGAAATCTCCTTTCGTCAATAGTTTAATACTTCTAATTAGGTCTAAACATACATTATCATAATGTGTTCTCACCGTCAAGGTATTTCACGCAAAAAGCAAAATCTCTATTGATAGAATTATTCAATTAACGTATGTCTAAATACATGGTGTGTATTTGGTGTGTTACTCTAACAAATCAAGATCAATTATATCATTTTTTTGATTGACTAACTGACTTATGTATGGTATAGTGTTGGCATAAGTCTATTTTGTGAAGGTAATATCTAATAAGGCTGTTTAGCTATTTTTTACAGAGAGGGGAGGCCCAACATGAAGTTTATAATGACTCTTACAATAATAACAATAATCCTTTTCTGTTGTGTTACTTATGGGCAAGAAACTGCTGAAATAAATGGTAGCATTACCGGAATTGTAACTGATTCAGAAAGCGAGATACCTATCCTTGGTGCCAAAGTTGATGTAACAATGAACGGGTTATATATAGGGTTTTCCTCTATGACAGATGAAAACGGCGAATTTAACATAAAGAATGTCCCTACAGGTAATCTAGGACTGAGCGTATCAAGAGCGAGATATCTGCCGAAAACCGTATCAAATGTCAATGTCAAAGAGGGGAAAGTCACGGAAAATGTAGGCATCGCTCTACAATTGATAACACTAATAAAGGTTGGTGATGCTGAACGTGATTTCAGTTTGATGTCTAACAGTAATAAGATGCTTTCATTAAAGGATTTCAAAGATAAAAGCATTGTCGTAATCTGTGTTGGCAATCCATATACCTGAGGAACCAATGAGTGCCGTTCGGCATTCAAGCATTTAGAAAGGATCAATAATGAGTATCAAGGTAAGGATGTAGAAGTGTGGTTCGTAGTTCAGAGGGGAGATAAGAATCAGCTTTCATATTTCAATCAACAGTTCAATATTCAACCATCTTACCCCATATTAGTTGATCCTGAAGATGGTGTAGCATCTTTGTATGCCTTGATTGCTAACCCCACAACGATTATCATAGACAAAACCGGTGTTGTGCGCTACGTAGGCGGTTTTGCTCCATGGACGAAAATTGCAGAAGAAATCGAAGCGATCAATGGTAAGTTGGTGGACGTTGACCTATCAAGTACAGAATCAGCAGTAAAAGCACTCAAATCCCCTGAAAGCTATATTCGCTGGAAGGCAGCTAAAGCACTAGGAGATATGGGAGATCAGACTGTCGTGCCGGAATTGATTGCATCACTTAAAGATGAGTCAGCCAGTGTCAGAGAGATTTCTGCGCAGGCATTGGGTGATATAGGTGATAAGGAAGCAGTGGAGCCTTTGATATCAGCTTTTGACGACAAGTCTGATCTGGCGCGTGCAGAGATCGTTAATACATTGTCCAAGCTAAAGGATGAACGTGCAATAACGCCACTGGTGAAATCCCTTATAAACGCTAATCTTCGAGAGGATACAGCTATTGCTCTCGCTAAGATGAACAAACCTGAACTGGTAAGCAAAGCGCTAGAGGAGAACAGTAGTGTTTTGAAACGAGGGCAACCTAGCGATGTATCAGAAGTATATGCGTCTTTGGGTCTTGCATACCAGAAAATCAGGATGTATGATGCTGCAATTCCACTTTTCTCTAAGGCAGTGGATGCCGCAACTGAAAGTTACCGTAAGAGAGATTTTACTGGTAGCCTGGCAACCTGCTACATTGAAATGGGTGAGACTGAGAAAGCGGCAGCAGAATATCTGAGGACGATAAAGAGTGCTTCAATTGACAGAATATCATTGTGGAGTACTGGCGCTGATGGTACGATGGAGGGATTCGACGAGAGAGAATGGGCGATACAAGGTTTTGTGGAATCCTATCAGCAGCGCAATAAGCTTGATGATCTAGCAAAGATCCTTGAAGCAAAGGTGGCTGAATCACCACAGGATGTCATTCTTTATGAAGCATCGGGATATGTTTATAACGCTCAAGGAATGAGCCAGAAGGCTATTCCCATGTATGAAAAGGCAGTTGAACTGAACCCGAATTATGTGAAAGATTATGTTCGGCTTATTTTGGCATATAACCATGCAGGCATGGCGGATAAGGCCATAGCCACAGCTAAAGAGATGTCAAAGAAACCGTCAGGAGACATTTCCAACCAAAGCTCCATGGCTAAGGCATATCTTGAGTGTAAAATGTATAACGAGGCTATAGCGGCATATAAGAAAGCGATAGCAGTGGCTCAGGGTGATTGGGATAGAAAAGGTTATATGTTTGGTCTGGCAAACAGCTATGTGAGTGCGGGAAAGCATGCTGAAGCTATTGCAGAATATGAGGACATAATAAAAATCTCCGCAGGAGACATATACTATCGAGATATGGCAGAAAGATTGCTATGGGATGTCTATGCAAAAGGAAATATGTACGGCACCGCGATAGAGAAATACCAGAAGATAGCAGAAGCAAATCCCAAAGATGCAAATGCTCATGAATATCTTGCAAAAGCATATCAAGGGAAAGGGCAGATTGATAATGCAATAGCAGAATATGAGCAGATAATAAAAATCAGCCCCTATGATGCCAAAACATATAATATCCTGGGTGATATATACAAGGCACAAGGAGATACAGAGAAAACCATATATTATTATAAAAAAGCTGTGATGCTCGATCCAGCTAATAGTGCTTTGCGCGAGAAATTAGGAGACTCTTATCGAGATAAGGGGATGCAGGACGAAGCCATAGCTGAATATGAGCAATCACAAGCACAGGCATTGGCAAGTATTGAAGGAGATTCAAAGGATCCATGGGTTTATAATAACTTGGCGTGGTTTTATGTTCAGAAGAAAATAAAACCCAAAGAAGCAGTTTCCCTGGCGGAGAAAGCGATAAAAATGTCTCCGAACAATGGTGCTATACTTGATACTTTGGGATGGGCTTATATGAGAGATGACAGGTTTGATGACGCTTTGCAAATATTCTCTGAGCTATTCGCTATTGAGCTATTCTCAGTTAGCGGCTGGAATGCTGTTTCGGAGATCGTACGGTCTTCTGTAAAGCCAGAGGCGTTTCTCAAATTCTATGATGATATGAACAAACTCAGCGCATCAATAACAGATTCGCAAATGAGAGCGGATTTCCAATCTCGAATAGATACCAAACTTGCTTCGTTTTATGAATATCATGGAGAGAAAGAAAAAGCCAGTCAAATATGGGCTAAAATGGGTATTGTAAAGGATACAGATGAATTGACAGTGGGTACTTTAAAGTTCTACATCCATGGTGACGCATATAGGGATATAAACAACGAGTATTTCGTGCTGACCAGACCAGAAAGGGGTCAAGCAGGTAGAATATTCACCGTCACTCCGTATGAAATGCGTGACTGGATAGCAGAATTTGAGATACGACTATGGGGCGGAAAAGGTATATATGGCGGTGCCGATGGAATGACCTTTGCCTTTATACAAGACTATAAATATCCAAGTATAAGCGGTGGTGGTCTGGATCTTGGAGGCAAGGGATATGCAGTTGAGTTCGATACTTTTATCGGTGATAACGACCCCAAAGGACAACATATAGGATTGTTAAAGGATAATGTCAATAAACACCTGACAACCATCATGATGCCCGATGGATTTAACGACAAATGGCATAATGTCAAAGTAGCCTTTACAAATGGTCAGATTACTGTTTATTACGATGATAAAGAAGTGATTTCTAATTTCGCAATACCCAATTATGAAACTTTTACAGGCTATTTCGGATTTACAGCAGCGACAGGAGCAGATTATGAGTGGCATGCTGTTCGCAATATCCGTATTGCCAAATCGCAATGAAAGAATCAAACAATAATTCACAATCAAAGATAAACTGGGATGAATATGGAGGGAAACGCTCACCATCACGTAACAGATTGCTTTTTCCTGAACACAGGCTGACTACAGCTAGATTCGTAGAGTTTTTCAAGAATGTTGACGTGAATTCGTCGGTCCTGGATGCTGGTTGCGGAGATGGGTTCTGGTTGGGAATATTGCGTGACCTGGGCTTCAGCGACATTTTCGGGGTTGATTTGAGCTATCCTTTATTAATGCGTGCAAAAAGCAAGGGTTTGAGAGTAGCACAGTATAATGTGCTAAATATGAGTTTTCAGCGAAGGTTTGATTTTGTTCTTATGTGTGATGTGTTTGAACATTTATCAGACACCACAAAAGCCCTGAATAATATTGATGAAGCCCTAAAAAAGAATGGCATCTTATATTTAATAATCCCTGTTTATGACTCACTATCAAGCAGATATCAAAGACTTATACACGGAAAAAGCAAAATTGACGAAGCTCGTGAACACGATGAGACACATTTACATGCTTTCTCAAAACGAAGTATAACTGAAATTCTCGAATCACATCATTTAAAAGTAGTAAAATCAGTTTACACAGCCAATCGCCTTCCTTTTATCACTGGCAAGATACAGAGATTTACATTCGGAAACGTATTTGGAAACTGGTTAAGTATTATTGCAAAGAAATGTTGATTGACAATATGTCGTCTTCCTGATATAATATTTACCTTGAGTGTAAATTTGTGTATAAACGCTGGTACGACTGAACTTGATAAATCGGCTTATAAAATGGCTGTTTCTGGTTTGTTACACTAGGGAGAAGGATGGACTTATTATGTACGCAATATTTGAATCCGGTGGAAAACAATACAAAGCTAACGCCGGGGCTATCCTCGATATAGAATTGATGGAAGTGCCTGTTGGTGAGAAATTAGAACTTACAAATATACTAATGGTTGTTGATGGTGATCAGACTAAAGTTGGCACACCAACAATAGAGAATGCAGCAATAGTTGCTCATGTACTTGATTATGTAAAAGGGAAAAAAATAACTATTTTCAAATCTAAGAAAAGAAAAGGCTATCACCGCAAAATAGGTCATAGACAAAAATATATGAGAATACAGGTAGACGAGATCAAAACTAGCGGGGAGCCTGTGCAGGCTTAGGGAGGTAATGTTTAATGGCTCATAAAACAGGACAAGGTAGTACACGTAACGGAAGAGATAGCGCAGGTAAAAGACTAGGCGTTAAGGAATCCGCTGGCAGTTTCGTTCCTGCTGGAAGTATAATTGTCAGACAGCGCGGCACTAAAATTCATCCCGGCACCAACGTCGGTCTTGGAAGAGATTACACTCTTTATGCTCTGATCGATGGTTACGTCAAATTTGAAAGAAAAGACAAGCTCAGAAAGAAAGTGAGTGTGCTGGAAGCTGTCTAATTGAATAATTCTGAATATAGTCTTTTTTGTTATCTGTTTTTAAGAACCACGAAGACATTGAAGTTTACCATCATCTTCGTGGTTTTTTTATTAAGAAGATTCATTATGTTTATTGATAAAGTCAAGATTCACATTAAAGCAGGGAATGGTGGAAATGGGTGTGTAAGTTTCCGACGAGAAAAGTCTGTACCGATGGGTGGACCAAACGGCGGAGATGGTGGTAAGGGTGGAAACATAGTAGTTCAAGCCATTGAACACCTGAATACACTTGTAGAACAGTATTATACTCAGCACTACAAAGCCGAGAATGGCGGGCATGGCCAGGGTAAGCACATGCACGGCGCAGATGGGCCAGATGTAATTATCAGAGTTCCTCCGGGAACGATTATATCTGATGCTGGAACAGGTGAAACCTTAGCTGATCTCAAAACATCCGGGCAAATCGCTATATTAGCTAAAGGTGGACGTGGTGGTAAAGGTAACACACGCTTTAAAAGTAGTACGAACCAAGCGCCAACAGTTGCGGAAAAAGGTGAACCCGGTGAGGAAAAAGACCTCGAATTTGAACTGCGCCTGATCGCTGATCTAGGGCTTGTTGGGTATCCAAACGCAGGTAAGTCATCCATCCTTTCTAAAATTTCAGCTGCAAAACCCAAGATAGCCAACTATCCTTTTACTACGCTATCACCTGTGCTTGGGGTTGTTCGTGTGGATGAGGAAAAAAGCTTTGTTGTTGCAGACATCCCCGGGTTGATTGAAGGTGCGCATTCAGGCATCGGATTAGGTGATGAGTTTTTGAAACACATTACGCGCACACGTGCTTTGATCCACGTAGTAGACATTGCATCTGTTGACGGTCGTGACCCTGTAAGCGATTATGAGAGCATAAACGAAGAACTTTTGCTTTACGATCCCCGACTGGCTGAATTACCTCAGATCGTTGTTGCCAATAAGATAGACCTTCCTTCTGCGGTAGAAGGTCTAAAAAAATTACAAAGGCACCTTTCAAAAGACTCAGATCGAGCAATTATACCTGTATCAGCTTTGACTGGTGAAGGGTTATCACCACTTATCTACTCCGCTTATGAGCTTTTGCAAAATGCGCCCATCTACGAAGAAAAGGAACAACAGAGCGAAGTCATCGAATATAATTACGAACCTGTTTATACTATCGAAAAGAAAGGATCAAAGTTTATCCTTTCTGGAAAAGCTGTTAGACGGGCAGTGCTTATGACCGATATGGAAAACGAGATGGCTGTTATTATGCTTCACAATAAGCTAAAAAAGATGGGAATTGTAAGAGCGTTAGCTAGATCAGGCGCAAAAGAAGGCGATGTAATCGAGGTTGATGATGTACGATTCACTTTTACAACCTGAAATTTGATACTTGACAACACCTGTAAACAAAACTAAAATGGCATAAAGATTTAAGAAACTAAATCCGCGAATAACGCGAATTTACGCGAATTTTTTAAAAGATTCGCGATTATTCGCGTAAATTAGCGGATCAAAAATTTATTCCAAGACAAATGAGAAAAATTGATCGAAAAAGCATGTTTGAAAATGTAAAGCGTCTCGTTGTGAAGGTCGGCACAAGCACTTTGACCTTCCCCGATGGCATAAGACTCGATCTTGGGAGAATAGGCAATCTCGTAAAAGATTTAGTTCAGATAAAAGAAAGTGGTAAAGAGGTTGTGCTTGTTACTTCCGGGGCTATCGCTACGGGAATGGGCAAACTCGGCTGGACAAAACGACCTGACAACATCCCCGGCAAGCAAGCCGCCGCCGCTGTTGGGCAGACTCATCTCATGCGCATATATGAGCTAATCTTTGGTGAGTATGGTCAGACTATAGCACAAATACTATTGACACAGGGCGACATAAACGATAGAAAAAGATATATCAACGCAAGCAATACTATTTCTACACTGTTACAATGCGACGTTATCCCGATAGTAAATGAGAATGACACGGTAGCTGTGGATGAGATCAAAGTCGGTGATAATGATACTTTATCTGCTTTACTTATAAACTTAATCAAAGCTGACTTGCTTATTATCCTTTCTGACGTTGATGGATTTTATGATAATTCAGAAAAAATCATTCCTGTTATCTCTGCCATCACTCCTGAAATAAAAGCAATGGCTGGCGGTGAGGGAAGTGAAACGTCAGTTGGCGGCATGATCACCAAATTAAATGCCGCTGAGATTGTTACTGGTGCTGGCGAGATAATGGTGATTGCCAATGGGCAGAAACCCGGTATATTATCAAGAATTCTCGAAGGTGAGAATGAAGGAACGATCTTCCTTCCAAAAAGAGACAAGATGTCTAGTAGAAAACGCTGGATCGCATATTCAATCCACTGTAAAGGGACAATTAAAGTAGATTCTGGTGCAAAAAATGCTCTAATAAGACATGGTAAAAGCCTATTGCCATCAGGTATAATTGATGTAATTGGTGATTTTGATTTCGGTGATGCTGTTAAATGCGTTGATGAGGATAATGTAGAATTTGCAAAAGGCATATCCAACTATAGCTCAGAAGAGATACAGAAAATAAAAGGCAAAAAGACAAACGAGATTGAATCCATCTTAGGACAGGTCTATTATGAAGAAGTGATCCATAGAGATAAGCTTGTGATATTGGAAAATCAGGAGTGATGATAAATGGAAAATGAAGTTGATTTACTTGATGAAACTGATGTAAGGTTCATTGTTGATAGTAAAGGCAATAAAAAGGAAGTAATAATCTCTTACGATAAATTTTTGGAACTTATGCAGATAATTGAAGATCATGTTTTTCTTCATAGTCCCGAAATTCAGGAACAGATAAAGTATTTAGTTGGTTACGTAAAGGAGTTATAACTGTGCTAGAGCTATATAATACTCAATTCAATCATTTAGATGAAGAAAGAGACGTACATCCCATTCTTAGAGCTAATCCCTTTCTTATTGAAGATGGATTAAGATTGGTGAGGGGGGAAAAATATCCTTCAAGGGATGAACTCAAGCATATTGATCTGCAATTTGAGGATAGTAGCAAAACACCAACCTTTGTTGAGGTTAAATGGAATGACATATCAGAAAAACAGATGGTTGAATATAGAAGGCTTATTGATAAGTCATATCCAAAGAATAGAATATTATGGGCTGTTCCATTAGATTTAGTTCAGAAAGCATCTATTGTTTCTAAGTATGGAATCGAGTTAAAGTCCTTTGATAGACATAAGATAATACAAATAAAGAATCTACAAACTAAGACCAATGATTACTTACAACAGATTAAATCAATACTATCCGAACCATTCAAAGTTAATATGCACGGAGAGTCAATAACATTCAATAATCCAATGGAGGCATGCTACTTTGAAGGTAAAGCAGAAACAGATAGAATGCAGAAAAAACTAGGGTTAAAAGAGCAGAATATTGGAAGGCAGTTGGATTTAATAAAAAGCCTTACAGGAGGACATCTTACCGAGTTTCATAAAGAGAAGATTTTATTTTTAATATGGGAAACTCTAAGGTCTCCTTACTCATACAAAACAGGTAAATTTTGGCGTATCATGAATGGTGGACTTATAGAACTAATGAAAGAGAGACAGCAAAGAAATATAGAGAAGCTAGTTATAAAGATATATGAGATCGCAGATCGGTTCTATAACGATTTATCCAATACAATAAAAGAAGTATATGACTTAAATCCCAAACGATATGATCTATCATCCATGACCTTATTCGAATTATCAAAATCCAAAGGCAAAACTACATTTTCAATAGATGAATTGATAAAATGTTTTATTGATGAGTTCGAAATCAGACCGTCTAATCCACCAAAAAAGATAAAACATGGTATACTAAATCAATGGGTGGAAAACATAGTATCAATCGAAAACTATGAAAACGATATGGCAAAGCGATTACTAGAGTTGGCTGTTCTAAAAAGAATTCTGATACCTAGAATGGGCACTGTTGATATGTGGATTCTTGCCCCATCAAAAAAGGATAATAGATATATAGCTGAAAGACAAACTTGCCAAATGCTTTTTTTTAATAATGATGTGAGTCTCTATCTTGATATTGGACGGGATTATTAAAAGAGGAGAGTATAATATGAATATCTGCGAAAAGTGTAAAGTTGATTTAGGTATAGAAAATATCGATTTAATGAGAAATGGCATGAGAACCACATGTCCTTATCTTTACGTTTTACCAAAGAAAGCAGAATTACTGCATAATAATTTTGTAAAAAGCATGGAGTTAAGGAAATGGAATTTTATACTCGTTAGTGGAGACAACGGAGATGGTAAATCCGTTTATGTAAAAAACCTTGAGAATATTGCAGATAAAATTGGATATCCAATAGTCCACATTGAGATTAAGGATGATCAGATTTCACAGTATGGTCCCGGACCATATTTCACTCTTCAGGTTTATAACAATCTTCGCTTACCAGATGGGGAATTGCTTAGGTGGAAAATATTAGAAAATGTAGAAATAAGGAAGAAAATAAATTCCACCATTAAAAACGATTTAGCCTCTTTTGAGTTTTGGAATCCTGCATTAACTTCAGCTCTGTTACATGCAACTGATGACTCTAATGAATCTCTAAAGAAAATGTCATTATCATGGCTTAATGGAGAGCCTAAATATCTCACGGATCTTAGGGATATGGAAATATATGACAAAACTATGAAATCACTATTAAATGTACCTACGGATCGTGTACTTTTCTTATTAAAGGATTTACTAAATAAACTTGGATACAAAGGATTAATAGTAAGTATAGATGAAATTGAGAGAGTAGCTGATTTAAATCGCCCAAAATCAATACCAACACTTTCTGTTTTGCGAGATATAATAAACATTCTAACTAGCCATGATTCAATGCCGACCGCTCGAGGCATAACGGAAGGACTTTTTGTAGTTTATGCAATATCAACCTTTTTTCTTGGGTATAGCGGAGTGATAGAGCGAACTGGTGTGGATTTCGCTGCTCAAGCTGATAAGTATAGCAGACCTAAAATAACTTTGATGGATGTGCCAAGACTGGGAACAGTTTTGAAAAATTCTGCTTCCCAAATAGATGTAAGTTTTGAATCTTTAGAGGATCTCAAATCACTTAGTGAAAGGGTAATAGCTTGCTATAAGCAATCCATAGAAAAGTCGATCACAGTCAGTTTCGAAGAGTTAGCAAACAAATCTTTTAATGAAACGAATAAATTTCTGGCAAGATCAAATGTAATGGCTATGATTAAGACGTTGGATAATTTGTGAAATTATGCAAAACGTAGCAAGATGAAATACAATTGTTTAACGAGTTTTGACGAAAATGAAAAAACCTTCTATTTATATAGAAACTACTATTCTAAGCTATCTTGCAGCGAGACCAAGTCGTGATATTATAATTCAAGCACACCAACAAATTACATGGGATTGGTGGGAATTTCAGCGACATAATTATGCTCTTTATATATCTGAGATGGTTATCCAAGAAATTATGGAAGGTGATGTTGAAGCTGTTAAAAAGCGTCAGACATTTGCCAATGAAATCTCTATATTAAGTATAACGGATAAAGTTAAAGATTTAGCTTCTAAACTTATGAAATTTCTTGCCCTACCACAACGTGCTGAACCAGATGCCTTGCATTTAGCTTTTGCTATGCAATACGACATGGATTTTCTTTTGACTTGGAATTGCGCACATTTAGCAAATGGATTGATTATAAGTAGATTGAAAGAGTTTGAGATAAAAACATCTCAGAATATCCCAGTGATAGTCACTCCTGAAGAACTAATCCCCGGAGGTGAAGATGATGCAGTGGACTGACCCAATAGTAAATGAAGTTCGTTTAGCAAGAGAAAAAATCTGGAAAGAGTGTAACTATGATATAAACCAGCTTTATAAGCTGTTAAAAGAAAAAGAGAAAGATCATAGTAACAGAATTGTTCATGAGAGAGAATTGCTAAGAAAAGAGCATATAACGTCTACCAAAGATTCTTGATGAAGTAATCGAGAGTATTATTAATTATTTCATTAAAAGGATTTTTTGAGCAATATTAGAATTAGGAAGGCTCAATTATGGATATTAAAGAAATGGTTTTAGAGAAAGCAAAGAACGCAAAGAAATCCGCTAGGATTTTAGCAGGAACATCCACAACCATTAAAAACAAAGCATTAACAGCGATGGCTGATGGACTTGTAAATGCAAAGGACGAACTTAAAAAGGAAAACGAGAAAGATATAGCCTACGCCAAAGAAAAAGGTCTATCATCAGCACTTATAGATCGTCTCACGCTGAATGATAAACGAATCGAAGGCATGGCTTCTGGCATAAAAGAGATTATTGCCTTGCCTGATCCTGTTGGCGAAGTTACCCGTATGTGGCTAAGACCTAGCGGCTTGAAGGTCGGCAAGATGAGAGTTCCATTGGGAGTTGTAGGCATTATATACGAATCACGCCCGAACGTGACAGCAGATGCAGTAGGATTGTGCATAAAGTCTGGTAATTCTATAATTCTACGCGGCGGTTCTGAAGCTATTAACTCGAATATCGCCATATCAAATATACTGATGAAGTCTGCAATGGAAGCGGGGTTGCCGGAAGGTTGTATACAACTCATAGAGATAACCGATAGACAGGCTGTCATGGAGATGATCAAACTCGACCAGTATATTGATCTGATCGTTGCAAGAGGCGGACTTGAGCTTATAAAGGTCGTTGCAGAAAATTCAACGATCCCCGTTGCTAAACATTCAGCAGGAGTCTGCCACACTTACGTTGATGTTGACGCTAATTTGCAAATGGCGGAGGATATAAGCTTCAATGCAAAGGTACAGCGACCGGGTGTATGCAACGCTATGGAAACCTTGCTTGTGCATAAGGACGTTGCCGAAAAGTTCCTACCACCGATGATCAAGAGATATAAAGAAGCGGGTGTTGAGATCAGAGGATGTGAGCGGACCAAAAAGATTGTGCCTGATGTGCTTGATGCTACCGAAGAAGATTGGTATACTGAATATCTGGATTTGATCCTTTCAATCAGAGTAATTAAAGATATTGATGAAGCAATAGATCACATCATGACTTATGGTAGCCATCATTCAGACGCCATAGTCACAGAGGATTATGGAAAGGCGATGAGGTTCCTGAATGAAGTTGATTCCGCCGCTGTTTACGTGAACGCTTCAACGAGATTTACAGATGGCAATGAGTTTGGCTTAGGCGCAGAATTGGGGATCAGCACGCAAAAGCTTCATTCGAGGGGACCTATGGGTCTTGAGGACCTGACAAGCCAGAAATATATAATCTTCGGCAATGGTCAGATCAGGCAGTAGAGAAATAACTCTTAATATGAGATAAAAGGGGTAAATAGAGTTATGACAGAGCAGAAAATACTAGACGAGTTAAAGAATCTAACTAATATTGAGCGATTAGCAATTATTGAAGCTACTTTGGATATGATCCGTAAGGATCTTAAAGAAGCTGAAAAGGCATCTAAAGACGAAAGAAAACAAAGTCTGGCGAAAGCCGCTAATATGCTATTGGCAGACTACATGTCAGACGATGAGCTAACTGCTTTTGGTAAAACAGACAAAAAAATAATACAGCCAGAGATTTTTTAGATTCTGGATTAGTCGGTCTATGGAAAGATCGTAATGACATTAAGGATAGTGCTGTTTATGCACGTCAGTTAAGAGAACAAGTTCAAAGACGATGTAAATAAGTAATGATCAGGGTAATCAGCAATGTTAATCAGAGAACAGATTGAGAACCAATATATAATAGATGATTGCAAGGACGTCCTATCAAACATAGAGGACGATACTTTCGATCTAATTATAACGTCTCCACCTTATGCAGACAGGAGAAAAGGCACTTATGGCGGGATACATCCCGATAAATATGTCGAGTGGTTTCTGCCAAGATCGGAACAATTCCTAAGAGTTCTAAAGCCAACAGGAACATTTATCCTGAACATAAAAGAAATGTCTGTTGATGGACAAAGGCATACCTACGTTATAGATTTGATAAAGGAATTCAAGAACCAAGGATGGTTGTGGACTGAAGAATTCATCTGGCACAAAAAGAATACCTACCCGGGTAAATGGCCCAACAGATTCAGAGATGCGTGGGAAAGGTGCCTTCAGTTCAATAAGCAAAAAAAGTTCAATATGTATCAGGAAGCAGTCATGGTTCCAGTCGGTGATTGGGCAAAAGAAAGGCTTGCACGACTGAGCGATAAAGATAAGACTAGAGATGTATCTGCGGTTGGAAGCGGCTTTGGCAAAAATGTATCCAACTGGTTAGATAGGAGGATGGTCTATCCGACAAACGTTCTGCATCTTGCGACTGAATGCGGTAACAAGAATCATAGTGCGGTTTTTCCTGTCGCATTGCCTTCATGGTTTATCAAGCTTTTTACTTTGGAAGGCAATCTAGTTCTTGATCCTTTCGCTGGTTCTGGCACAACTGCGGTAGCATGTAAGCAATTGAATAGAAATTATCTGATGATAGACGTGATAGAGGATTACAAAAAGGAAGCAGAAAAACGACTGTCTTCTATCGGAGCATCGCAATTAGAACTTAATACATCAAAAATTCTTAACAAAGAACCTATTGAGTTGCATAAATAAAAATGAATAAAATTGATCTAAATGAAGTATATCAATTCGTACAAGAACACATAGATGACTTTCATAACAGTAAACTCAAGAATTTAAGCAATACGAAACTGAATGATCTGTTGAAAAGAAAAAATCCCTATCTTTTCAGAGCAAAGAATATACTTACAGCAGATGAATTAGTCAGATCGTTATTGGATGCAAAAATGTCATCGTCAGAAGAAGAAATATTTGGGGAATTCCTAGAAAACCTTGCTATCTTTATTGCTCAGAAAACGCTCAATGCTACTAAATCTTCATCACATGGAATTGATCTTGAATACACCAAGAATGGAATACGCTATCTTATATCATTAAAATCTGGTGTAAATTGGGGAAATAGCAGTCAATGGAAAGCCTTAGAAACAGATTTCAAAAATGCCTTGAAAATTTTAAGACAATCATTTCATGTTACAAATATAGAGTGTATTCTAGGCATTTGCTATGGGAGAGCTAAGACAACTATTAAGAAGGGCATAATACTTCAGGTTTGTGGACAAAACTTTTGGTATATGATAACAGGTAGTGAATCATTCTATAAAGAGATTATTCAACCAATAGGGCATAAAGCTAAAGAAAGTAATGAGTCGTTTGATGTAAAAAAGGCAGAGATAATAAATATGCTTACTGGTGAGTTTATATCAGATTTCTGCGATGAAAACGGCAAAATTCTATGGGAGAAAGTCGTAGAATTTAACTCTCAAAATATAACAGAAGATGACAAAGTAAGACTTATATAGATTTGTAAGAAAGAGGCATTTGGCAATTATTTGAAGTGACATAATATCTGGAACAAAGCAAGTGCTTCTCCCCGCAATGATTAAAGCAAAGGAAGTGGAGTTGAGAATAGTGGTCATGGGAGGGACGTTTAACCCTCCACACATAGCGCATCTGATATGTGCAGAAGAAGTTTTTGATCTGCTCAAGTTTGATAGGGTGCTGTTTATCCCTAGCGCAAGGCCGCCTCATAAGAACAATAACGAGATATTAGACGCTCATCATAGATACACGATGACCGTTCTTGCAACAAAGGATAACCCGCATTTTGAGGTATCACGTATCGAACTGGACAGACCGGGAAGATCATATACCATTGAAACTGTTAAGGAATTAAAGAGTCAATATGGTAATGACACAGAAATACACTGGATCGTTGGCGCTGATTCAATGCTTGAGATGCCCTCGTGGAAAAGTATAAATGAGCTTTTGGAGATTTGTAGCTTTGTAGGCATAAACCGACCGGGTTATGACATTAACCAATCAGATGAGAGAATATTGAAAAGGGTTACAATGGTAAATGTAACTAATATTGACATTTCCTCAAGTGAAATAAGACGACGGATAAAACAGGGATTGTCAATCAAATACCTTGTACCATCTGAGGTTGAAGACTACATATATAAAAATGGACTATACAGCCATGATAAAGACAGTTAAATGCCCAATGTGCAATAAAAAAGTAAAATTTGATGATAGGAAGAAATTGCCTCCGAATTTCCCATTTTGCTCGAAACGATGTAAGCTGATTGATCTTGGAAAATGGCTGAATGAGGAGTATACTATAAGCGACCCGATTACGGAGGAATCTCCACTTGATGATGACAGAGAGTGATATATTAAAAAAACTGGAAGAAAAACTTAGTCCTAAGCGATATTTTCACGCTTTGGCAACAGGTGAGATGTCGAAGCAATTAGCACAGATATATGGTGTTGATGAGCAAAAAGCATTTCTAGCTGGGCTTCTACATGACTGTGCCAAGGGTATGTCCCACAATGATTTGATACAATATGCACAGGATCATGACATACAAATAGATCGTATGCAGTTAAGTCAGCCGAGTCTTCTTCACAGTATTGTGGGTGCAAGCATAGCGATGCTTGAGTTCGGGATTAGTGACAAAGAGATACTTCATGCAATAAAGTCGCATATCACAGGCTTGACGAATATGTCATTGCTAGACAAAATCATATATTTATCTGATTCATCAGAACCTAATCGAGATTATCGAGGAGTTGAGAAGATAAGGAGACTGGCATTTAATAAAGAACTTGATAACGCATTGCTAGAAGCAATGGAAATGAAACTCATCTATGTTATGAAAAAAAGGCTTATGCTCCATCCAGCAAGCATAGAGGCATGGAATGATATTGTAAAGCAACACCAAATTCATAAATAAAGGAGCGAAAAATGGAGCTAAACGGTTCTGTAGCTGTTGTTACAGGTGCAGCACGAGGTATTGGTAGAAGGATTGCTGAGGTGCTATCGGCGCAAGGCGCAAGAGTAGCACTTGTGGATGTATTAACTGATCAGCTTAAAAAGACTGCCGAAGAAATGGAACTGTCCGGCAAAAATGTCCTGCCTGTTGTGGCTGATATTACCCAGGTTTCGCAGGTTGACGCAATGGTTGAGAATGTACGGAACGAACTCGGTCCAATAGACATATTGGTTAATAATGCTGGTACATTTTCATATATCGGTCCCGTCTGGGAGGCAGACCCTGAGAAATGGTTTCGAGACATCAAGATTAACCTTTATGGTAGTTTTCTTGTCTGTCGTGCTGTTGTGAAGGATATGGTTGTAAGAAAGAGCGGATATGTTTTCAATATGGTCAGTTCTGGCGGCGTGAGTGACCCACATCCATACTCAACAAGCTATGCGAGTTCCAAAACAGGGCTTATGCGTCTGACAGAGGGCTTGGCAAAAGAAGCAGAGAGTTATGGTGTAAAAGTATTCGCTGTAGCGCCCCCGGCGGTTCTTACTGAAATGACGAAATTCATCATGAATGACCCGGGAGGGAAAAAATGGCGTCCGGGGTTTGATAGAATCTTTGAAGAAGGACATGGTTATCCACCAGAAATGGTTGCTGATCTTATCGTCAAACTCATAAGCGGGAAAGCAGACAAACTCACTGGTCGCTATTTCCGTGTGCCGCAGGATTTTGAGGCGACTATCGCAAAAGCTGACGAGATCATCTCTAAAGATTCTCTAACGCTTCGTATTCGAGATTAATTTGGGAGAAAGGTGTTTTTTGTATGATCGAGTGTTCTTTTTTTAAAAAGATGAGTGTAAAGTTAATGTTCAGAACATTAGCTTTTACTATGATGATACTTGTTAGCATGGTTGATTCAGGACTCGCTTTGGGATCTGACTGGTCACAATGGCTCGGTAGAGATCGTAATGGTATTACACCTGAAAGCTCAGGCTGGCCTGCCGGCTGGCCTCCAAAAAAGATATGGAGTAAAAATGTAGGTAAAGGATGTACTTCGCCCGTTATGGTCAGTGGGAAAATGTACGTAATGGGCTGGCAAGGTGAAGGCGATCTTAACAATAATCCCATAGGAATTGATACTATATACTGCCTCGATGCCAAAACCGGTGGGGAATTGTGGAAGCAAACATACCCATGCCGTTATCAAGGCCGACTGAGAACAGGAGATGAAGGCGCTTACGGTGGACCGTCTTCCACACCTACCTTTGATCATAAAACCAGCTACCTTTATACCCTCAGCATAGATGGCGATCTGCGCTGCTGGGATACAATCAAGAATGGACAGTTGGTCTGGTCAAAGAACCTATATGATGAATACAATGTGCCACAGCGACCGGATGTGGGTGGTGGAAGGCGTGACTATGGGTTCACGAGTTCACCGCTCATCCAGAGCGATCTGGTGATCGTAGAAGCGGGTGATGATGAAGGCAATATTATGGCATTCGATAAAAGAAACGGTCAGCGTAAATGGACATCTAAAAGTACCGAATTTGCAGGGCATAGCAGTGGTCCTGTACCGATGATGGTGGATGGAGTAAAATGTCTTGCAACGCTGACATTACGCAAACTGGTTGTAATGAGAACAGATAAAGGTCACGAAGGAGAAACTATCGCAGAATGCGCATGGCAGACAGATTATGCTAATAATATCCCTACCCCGGCAGTGGTTGAAAATAAAATCATAGTCACATCAAGTCAAAATGTCAGCGAGACTGCTCTGTTTGAGGTATCATTAAAGGGAGCAACCGAAAAATGGAGAGTAAAAGATTTTTCTCAAGTATGTAGTCCGATAATTTACAAAGGCTACATATACATGGCAAGTGGACCTCTCAAGTGCCTTGATCTCAATGACGGTCAACGGAAGTGGCAGGGCGGTGAATTTGATCATGGTTCGTGTCTGATTACTGCTGGAGATAATAAGGTGATCGCATTTGGCAATGGGCAACTTGTTCTTGTTGAGGCTAATCCTTCTGATGGTCAATACCATGAGCTTAGTAGTGTTAAAGACATTGTACCTGATATATGCTATCCGCATGTTGCTTTATCCAATGGGATTATATGTTGCAAAGATAAAGCCGGAAATATGGTTTGTTTCTCTATCTAAACAAGTCTATAAGTCAATTAAAAAACTAATATGGAGGTATTGCTATTGGAACTTAGTGGAGCAGAAATTGCAGAGCTTTCGGCAAAGTCAGCCATTGATAGAAAAGCACTCGATGTAATTGTTCTTGATTTGAAGGGTCTATCCTCTATTACGGATTATTTTGTTATCTGTAACGGAACATCAGACACACACGTTGAAGGTATCGCTGAAAACGTTGAGGAAAAACTTCGTGAACAGGGTGTAAAAATATGGCATCGTGAAGGTGAAAGAAAGGCGTCGTGGATTCTGTTGGATTACATAGATGTTATTGTTCACGTTTTTACAAAGGATGCACGAGAGTTTTATAGTCTGGAAAGACTTTGGGGTGACGCACCAAAAACTACATACCAAGAGGATTAGAAGATTTAAAGATTTAAAGATTCAAGTTAAAATTGATGTTTGGATGAGATTTCTCAATCTTTAATCATAAATTATATCAGGAGTTAAGAAGTATGTTGCAATACCGAGATAATGTTTTAGCATCTATAAGGGAAGAACTAAAAAAGATAGTCATTAATGCTGTCAACAAAGCTGTGGAAGAGAAACTCATCGGATCAGTCGCTATTCCTGAATTTTACGTTCAGAGAACTGACCAGAAAGAGCATGGTGATCTGTCTGTATCTCTACCATTGATGCTTTCAAGACAGGCAAAAATGTCTCCGAAACAGATAGCAGAAAACATAATCCGCTGTATCGAGAAGAATGACCTGATTGATCATGTTGAAGTTGCAGGTCCCGGATTCGTCAACTTCTTTTTGACTGAAAGATGGCTTCACGAAGTTCTATATGCAATTCAAGAAAAGGGACAAAAATACGGTGAAATCAATTATGGAAATGGTAAGAAGGTTCAGGTTGAATTCATAAGCGCAAACCCGGTTGGACCTTTGAACGTCGTCAGCGCAAGAGCCGCATCTGTTGGTGACTCCATAGTAAATATACTAAAAGCTGTGGGCTATAACGTTGAAAGAGAATTCTATGTAAATGATGCAGGCGTTCAAGTTTATACTTTTGCTAAGTCAATAAATGCTCGTTACTGTCAGTTGCTTGGGCTAGATGTAGAGTTCCCGGAAGATGGCTATCATGGTGATTACGTGAAAGATTTAGCACAAGAGATCATCGTCGAATACGGAAATAAATTCCTTGAAGTGCCTGAAGATGAAAGATTAGAAACTTTCAAAGAGTTAGGACTGAAAAGGATACTGGAAGGTCAAAAACAGGACCTCCGTGAGTTCGGTATAGAGTTTGACGTATGGGCAAGCGAAAAGGCTGTCCGTGACTCTGGAAAAATGAATGAAGTCCTTAGAATAATAAATGAGAATAGCTACTCCTATGAAAAAGATGGCGCAGTATGGTTTAAATCAACTTTCTTTGGTGACGATAAAGACAGGGTCATTGTTAAAAGCAACGGTGAGGTGACGTATATGGTGCCTGACATTGCTTATCATTTAGACAAAGCTCAACGTGGTTTCCAAAAAGTCATAGACCTTTGGGGACCAGATCATCATGGGTATATACCCCGAATGAAAGCAGGCATGCAGGCTCTTGGAATGCCTTACGACTGGCTGGAAATCCTGATTGTTCAGCAGGTGAATCTACTCCGCAGCGGGGAATCTGTCAGGATGTCTAAAAGAGCAGGACAGTTCGTCACACTCAAGCAGTTAATTGATGAGCTTTCTGAGCAAGTTGGTAAAAGGTTTGCAGTTGACGTGGCAAGATTCTTCTTTCAGATGCGATCTACTAATGCTCATCTTGATTTTGACATGGACCTCGCTGTTAAGCAGGCTGAATCGAATCCCGTTTTTTATGTACAATATGCACACGCTAGAATATGCAGTATGCACAAGCAGAGAGAAGAAAAGGGTATGAATCTTCTAGATTTCCAAAATACCGATATATCTCTTTTGAGGGAAGCAGAGGAAATTGAGCTTATAAAGAAACTAGCGGATTTTCCAGATACTATTTACGAAAGCGCCATGAATACAGCACAACACACAATCACACATTATCTCCAGGATCTAGCTTCTGCCTTTCATACATTTTATAACAAATGTAAGGTTCTGGATACTGAGAACATTGAGTTATCAAGTGCAAGATTCCTTCTTGTAAATTGCGTCAGAGTCGTTCTACAAAATGGTCTTATGCTACTTGGAATATCTGCGCCAGAGTCAATGTAACATGCTTGACTTTCTAAGCTTTGTCTGATACAATGATTAATGAAATCATGGTATAAAATCATTGTATATCTGCTAAGGTCTCACAGTTTTTTTGCCTTTTTATTGACATGCCTGATCTAAGGGAAATTAAAAGGGTAAAAAATAGGATTTACCGTAGGGGCGAAGCATTTTTATGTTAATATAAATTTGCTATAAATCTTGATCCAGCTAAAAATGCTTCGCCCCTACTCAGTATTATAATGTTTAGTAAGATTTTTTCAAAAGGCAGTTCGTGGAGATTTAGAACCAGCGATTTTTTTAGGAACTATTTTGTAATTGGAATACTGGCTCTGTCCATAGTTTTCCTTCTATACTCTTACTGGGTGACAAACCGACTTGGTAATGAAATCTCGAATTTCTCGACAATGTTAGGAAACTTTGTAAGCAAGTTGTCTTCTGTGGCTGATAAAGAAACGAGTGAAGCAGGCCAAGCAATCATTAGAGAATTGAAGTTTCCATATATAGTGACTGATGCTTCCGGGACCCCGGTCAGAGCAAGAAATATAGGTAATGGTCTTAGAGAAAAAATAATTGCTGGCACCTTAACGCTGTCAGAAAAGCAAGACATTAAGACAATGATTGCTAAGATGGACAAAATTCATCCTCCACTAGAGATGAGAGGGCTTGATCAAGATAGAATAATAATTGGCTACATATATTATAATCAAACAAAATGGGCGCTTAATCAAGGTTCTTCTATAATCTTTACAGATGTATCTGGAGAGCCTATATTTTGGAAGAACATTGGGTCTCAAAGTTCAAAGGGAACCGAGGCTACAATAGATGATCTTCGGGCTTTTATTGAGCAAGCAAAAGGGAAAGGGTTGTCCACTACTATACAATATAATCCTGAAGCGCTAAAGACGCTTTACTTTCATTATGGAAACACAGGACTCATACACGAGATACGATGGTGGTTACCACTTGCTCAGATAGGAATTGTTACAATATTCCTTATAGTTGGTTCTTTAATATATCAAAGGGCAAAGCATAGCGAACAGCAGGCAATTTGGGCAGGACTTGCTAAAGAGACGGCGCATCAACTCGGAACACCATTATCATCACTCATGGGCTGGTTGGATATTCTTGAAGAAAAAACAGAAAGTGACGATGAAGAGCTAAAGTCTATATATAGGGACATGCAGAACGATGTTCAGCGGCTTAGAGACATAACTGCAAGGTTTGGTGAAGTTGGTTCTATACCCAAACGTGAGCTTCTAGACATATCGGAAACAGCGCATCATGCAGTGTTATATTTTCAAAAACGACTACCACATCGTCAGAAGCACGTAGACATTATCGAAAGTTACCAGAATGTTCCGAAAGTTAAGGCGAATGAAAACCTTTTGCAGTGGGTGATCGAAAATCTCATAAGGAATTCGCTTGATGCAATTGATAAAGAGGATGGAGTAATCCGGATCAGAACAGAATTCGATCCAAAAAAGAATAACGTGCTAATTATTTATAGTGATAATGGCAAGGGTATACCTCGAAAGAATCGTAATAAGGTTTTTCTCCCCGGTTACAGTACCAAGAAGCACGGATGGGGATTAGGGCTTGCAATAGTGAAGCGGATAATTGAAGGCTATCATGATGGACACATAAGACTTACAGAAAGTGGGCCCGGTGGTTCTACGTTCGTAATAGAATTACCAGCTAATGCTTAAAATGGCTTGTAATTCAGAATATGGGCATCGAAGGCTGTTTTTCATTGTTGACTAAGTTTTCATTGCAATGGAGGAGGATTTTTCATGAAAGTAGCTGTAATTTTTTTAGTAATTGCCTTTTTATCTATTCTGACAGGACAAAGCTATGCCAGAATTGATAATGGTACTATTGTTGCCATGTGGCTTTTTGATGAGGGAAGCGGAAAGACTGTCAAAGATTCATCAGGGAATAAAAACGACGGCACTATAACAGGTGATTACAATTGGGGCACCGGTAAATTCGGCAAAGCTCTGGAGTTTAATGGCAAAAATACCATCGTTGACTGTGGAAAAGGAGCCAGCACTGATTTTAACGGTCAGAAGAACTTTTCTATATCTGTCTGGGCAAAAACTGATAGTAAAAGTGTAATATCAGGTATGTTCGTCTGGAAAGCACTTGGATGCTCAACATGGGCGCAGTATGGCTTTGGTGTCGGCGCCATCGAGGCTGTCGCTACTCCCGCAAACAAGCTGTGCTTTTATTATCGGAAAACTAATGGTGATGCTAGTGAGATAGTTGCGGACAAAAATGACATTCCAACAGATGAATGGTTTCATGCGGCAGGAACTTATGATGGAAGCCAATTGAGCCTTTACCTAAATGGTGAGTTAGTAGGAACTAAAAAGAGTGATGGCGCCCCCTGGGCTTCTACGGAAAAAGTCTATATTGGTGGTGATCCGGGTTGTGGTATTAGGTATATATGGTCAGGGTTGATGGATGAACTGTTGATTTTCAATGTGACACTCCCTATTGATGATGTGAAAAGCTTGATGAGAGGTTACACAGGTGCGATGTCAGTTTCATCCATAGAAAAGTTAGCTACAACGTGGGCAAATATCAAGTCCCAGTGAGTTGCTAATAATGAAGCAGGTGGTTCTACTTTCGTTATTGAGTCTTTTGTGAATGTTTAGTGCGAACGTTTAGTTAGAGGAACTGGTACTTTTCATTAAAGGAGGGTGTTCCATGAGAGTAGCTTTAGTATGTTTTATTGTTGTTTGCTTTTTGGTATTGGCGGGACAGAGTAATGCCAAAATTGACAATGCAACCATTGTTGCAACATGGCTTTTTGATGAAGGCAGTGGAAAGACTGTCAAAGATTCATCAGGGAATAAAAACGACGGCACTATCACTGGCGATTCCGTATGGAGTGATGGCAAGTTCGGCAAAGCTCTGGAGTTTAATGGCAAAAATACCATCGTTGATTGTGGAAAGGGAGCTAGCCTTGACTTTAACGGTAAGAAGAATTTCTCTATATCTGCCTGGGTAAAATCCAATAACGCCAAAATGGCTTCGGGCATGATCGTCTGGAAATCTCTCGGATGCTCAACCTGGGCTCAATATGGATTTGGTGTCGGTGACATCGAGGGTGTCGGTGCGCAAGCAAATAAGCTGTCTTTTTATTATCGAAAAAGTAACGGTGATGCTAAGGAGATAGTCACTGATAAAAATGACATTCCAGCAAATGAATGGGTACACGTTGCAGGAACGTATGATGGAAGCTTGCTAAGTCTCTATAGGAATGGTGAACTGGTAGCGACTCAAAAGAGTGATGGCGCCCCCTGGGCTTCTACGGAGAAAGTGTATATTGGCGGTGACCCAGGCTGTAGTATCAGGTACATCTGGTCGGGGCTAATTGATGAGCTTCTGATATTCAATACGACACTTTCTATTGACGATGTAAAAAGCTTGATGAAAGGTTATGTAAGTGTGAGTACCACAGCAGTTTCTTCTGCTGACAAGCTAACCACAACGTGGGCAGATGTCAAATCCAGGTGAAGTGACTAGAAAAACGGATAATACGCCTGTAACAGTTTTGTTTCTATCACTGTTACAGGCTGTCATATTTAAGCGTGCTTGGTGAATAAAAATGTCTAGTAAATTGACTTTAGAGCAAGTAGAGCAACTAGCAGAACAATTGCCATTACAAGAGCAATTAAAACTGATAAGCCGATTAACTGGGCGAATGACATAAATTGTTCCACTTGTTACAGTTAGCAAAAAGAAACGCTTGCAAGAAGCATCTGTGATTCTACATGAGTGTGATCAAGCGGCTGAAGCTTTCATGCGAAAGACTGATTCAGTAGAGACCATTCGACGTATGCGTGATGAGAGACATAACAAAACATGCTAGATAATCAGATATTGATAATTAGTAGTCAAAAAGGAAAGGTATCTTAAAATGAAAAGCGAAAACAGGAGGGTGCTATGGGTTGATGATGAGATAGATAGTCTGAGATCACACATAGATTTCCTCCGTGGGAAGGGCTATGACGTAACGCCCGTTTCCAATGGTGATGACGCCATATCGCTGATAAAAGAGGATCGGTACGATGCTGTATTACTAGACCAGATAATGCCCGGTCGTGATGGGATGAGTACTTTGTCGCTTATCAGAGAAATCGAACCGTCATTACCCGTAGTTATGGTAACAAAAAGCGATGAAGAGGAACTTATGGACGAAGCCATTGGAAACCGTATTGATGGTTTTCTGGTGAAGCCTATCAGCCCAAGTGGTATACTCCCCGTCTTGAAAAGAATATTAGATCGGGATAAAATAATCGGGACGATGGTTCCACAGGATTATACAGAAGATTTTAATAAAATAAGGACAATGCATGATAGCTCTCCAGATTGGAGGGATTGGATAGAGATATATCTAAAGCTTGTTGAATGGGATCTAGAATTCGATCAACTAGAGAAAACAGGTTTAGAAGAAGCCCATACAGAACTGAAAAAGGAGTGCAATGCGCTTTTCTCATCTTATATAGAGAATAATTACAAAAATTGGCTACAAGGGAAAAACTCCCCTTTATTATCCGTTGACGTAATAGACAAATACGTGACTCCACTCTTGCAAAAGAATGAGCAGGTATATTTCATCGTAATAGACTGTTTGAGAATGGATCAGTGGTTTACAATTGAATCTCTCCTCCGTCCGTATTTCCACATAACTCGTGATTATTATTATTCGATACTCCCCAGCGCTACTCTTTATTCACGTAACGCTTTATTCAGTGGGTTATTTCCCAGAGAAATAGCAGAGAAGTACCCGAAATTCTGGGAAGAAAATCCAGAGGATGAAACAAGCACAAACCAATATGAAAAGAGACTCCTTGAGATCAAGTTAGAGCAAACAGGACTTAAACTTAGACCCCCTTTGAGATATTTTAAGATTTTCGATGCTCGTGGTGGAGATGAATACATCCAGCATGCGTCGTCTACAGGTTTGGTTAGTATTGCGGCTCTCGTAGTCAACTTTATTGATATTTTAACACACAAAAGATCACAAATTGATATTCTCCAACAAATATCCCCAGATGAACCAGCTTTCAGATCACTTACCAAATCGTGGTTTACACATTCAGCACTATTTGAAATTCTAAAAATCATATCCCGAAAGGACGTTACAACAATAATTACTTCAGATCACGGTTCTATTCTTAGCAACAGGGCATCCAGAGCTTTTGGTAACCGTGACACTTCCACAAGCCTTCGGTTCAAGATGGGAAATAATTTGGGATGTAATCCTGATGAAGCGGTACAAATAACAGATCCAAAGGAGTATAAATTACCCGGTGGTAGTATAGGAAAGAACTATATTCTGGCTAAGGAGGACTATTATTTCGTCTATCCTAACCAGTTTCATGAATATAAAAGGCAGTTCCGAGGCGGGTTTCAACACGGTGGAATCTCAATGGAAGAGATGATTCTACCCTGTGTGACAATGAAACCAAGGTAAGTATTAAGGATGAAGGCGGAAGGATGAAGGATGAAAGAGAAAAGAAGCGTTTTAATATTCATCCTTCATCCCTCATCCCTCATCCTTCTAAAGAGGGGCAAGACAAATGATATTTGATTCATTTTGGGGCTTATTCTCAAATGATATTGCAATTGATCTTGGGACGGCAACCACACTAGTTTACGTTCGTGGTAAAGGGATCGTGCTTTGCGAGCCATCAGTAGTAGCTGTTAACAGAGGAAACAGAAAGGTAATAGCGGTCGGAAACGAAGCCAAACAAATGCTTGGTAAAACCCCTATGAATATCGAAGCAATAAGACCTTTGCGCGATGGCGTTATTGCAGATTTCGACATAACTGAAAGCATGATAAGGCACTTTATCAGAAAGGTGCATAACAGTCGTAGGATGAGTCGTCCAAGAATGATTATTGGTATTCCTTCAGGGATCACTGAAGTGGAACGACGTGCTGTCCGGGAGTCTGCTGAAAGAGCAGGCGCCAGAGAGGTTTACCTTATAACTGAACCTATGGCGGCGGCGATAGGTGCAGGTTTGCCTGTTCAGGAACCGGCAGGTAATATGGTCGTTGATATTGGTGGCGGAACCACAGAAGTCGCTATCATATCCCTTGGAGGTATTGTCGTTTTCAAGTCATCAAGAACCGCCGGCGATGAGCTTGATGATGCTATCGTCCAACACATAAAAAGAGAATACAGCATGTCTATTGGTGAGCGTTCAGCGGAAGCTATAAAGATAAAGATTGGGTCAGCATTTCCACTTGAACACGAGGAAACAATTGAATTGAAGGGTCAGGATCTGGTTGCAGGGCTTCCAAAGATCTTAACTGTTTCCTCGCAGGAGATCAGATCCGCTCTCAGGGAACCTGTATCAGAAATCTTGTTTGCCATCAGGCAGACTCTTGAACGAACTCCTCCAGAACTTGCGGCAGATATAGTAGAACGGGGCATGATATTGACAGGTGGTGGGGCTATGCTCCGAGGGCTTGATCAACTTATAAGTGAAGAGACTAAATTACCTGTTTTCAAAGCTGAAAAATCTATTGAGTGTGTCGTTCTTGGTGCTGGAAAGGCTTTAGAGGATCTAGATAAACTGAGAGAAGTACTGGCTTCTCCGGGTCCTAATGAGCGTTAATACCTTACTATAAAATACCATGTCAATTTTCTCAGGTAAATATAGGAATCTTATAACACTCATGTGTTTATGTATTATATCGCTTATTCTAAGCTGGTCTTATGTGCCAGACCGTGAAAGCGAAACACTTGTAAAGTTCGGCAGTAACTCAGTTAAGAGCGCGCTTTCTCTGTTCATTGTTCCCAATCAGCTTGTAGAGCGCAGTATAAGCTATATGGCAGGTGAACTCTCGGATGCATGGTTTTTTATGGTTGGCGTGTTCCAAAAACCCATGAAAGAGGAGGAGTTTGAATCTCTTAAAAGTAGTGTAGAAAGCCTTAACCTCCAATTGGATGAGGAGATAAGGAAAAATAAAAGCTTAGAACAGTTGTGGAGGTTCAGCAGAGGACTGGTTGAGATTGATCCGGCTTTTAGGTTTGTTCCTGCGAGGGTTACTGCTGTTGACCCAACGGATTGGTTTCGATACGTGACTATAGATAAAGGCAGAAATCAAGGCATAAGTGTAGATATGGCAGTTATTACTCAAGCTATGTATCCGCCTCCCAAATCTATGACCACTACTAAACTCATGACAGGTGTAATCGTTGGAAAAGTCAGCAGTATTCAGGCAAATTCAGCTAAAGTCCAATTAATAACAGACCGATTGAGTGTAGTTGCGGTCACAATTGGACCACAAAAGGACCTAGCTCTCCTGAGAGGACGACCCGAACACGAAGATTGCACCATTGAGGAAGTACCATCAACTACTCATGATATGTTGAGCATGGGAGACCCAGTGACAGTAGATGAAAGAAGCTCTATATTCCCTCCGGGTATGCTGATAGGATGGATCACCGCTATTGACAAAAGAATCCAGTTCTGCCACATTGAAGTCCAACCAGCTTTCAAATTCAGTAGATTGAAGAATGTGCTTGTGGTAATGAATTCTGGATACTAGGAAAACATGACTCAAGCAATTAAGATGATATTACTGGTTCTGGGGAGTGTGATACTACAGACCAGTCTTGTAGCTAACATATCCATATTTGGTTGCAAACCAAGCTTACCCCTTGCATTTACAGTCGCTATCGCTTTGCTTAAAGGTTCTTTTCAGGGTGAGTTGTTTGGTTTTTTCTCTGGATTACTGTGTGATTTATCTTCAGGAGGACCATTTCTTGGAATACAATCACTCAGCCAAACTTTAGTCGGATACCTTGTTGGCTTATTAAAGAGAAGGTTTTATTCCGACAGTTTTATCACTCAGTTAATGTCGGGTTTTACGGCAACTCTGATTGATAAGCTAATTACATTTTTGGCTTTGGGTATTTTGCTATCTGGTTCTTATCCACAGTTTCGATTTTTAGGTTTGTTGATAAATGCAGTTATTAATTCTATAATGACAATCATCGTCTTCAGGTTTGTGACGAGGATTTTTAAGAGTGATAGTCAACAAAAATAATAGAATATAAAGGTTTTATTTTATGTTTATCGGTGAATTTCGTGAAACTGTAATACGTAGTAGACTCAGGTTCATCATGATCGTTGTAATAGCATGTTTTAGCATATTGCTATTGCGCACCGGATACCTGCAGATAATGCGCTATAATTTTTATGCGAAAAAGTCTATTGGTAATCGTCTCCATCCTGTAAGACTGATCCCTCCTAGAGGTATGATTTACGACCGACATGGTAAAGTTCCGATTGTTGACAACGAGACAGTATTCGACATCTGTATAGCTCCGGATAAGGAGGATTACGTTTGGCGTATAGATGCCCGCAGAAAGATGATTCTTGATAAGTTGGGACTTACCCCCGAATATATATCACAAAAATTGGCTGAATCTCGTGGTCGTGCTTATGAACCCGTCGTTATAAAAGAAAACGTTGATACTTACACCGCCGCATTTATTGGTGAGAATAACTCGCATGTACCTGAATTCATCGTTCGTGCAAGACCAAGCAGAAAATACGAAAAAATAGCCGCTCATATCATTGGTTATACTGGTTCCGCCAACGAAGAAGACCTTCAAAATGGTTATGCAATGAATGATTTGATTGGTAAAAACGGATTGGAAGCTGAATATGAAAAGTATCTTAAAGGCGGACTTGGTTGGAGAATGGTTGAAGTTAACACCTTTGGTCAGGTAGTACGTGAGCTTCCTCTCCCGACTAGCGCAGAACCGGGAGGAAACCTTTACCTTACTCTGGATAGTAATTTACAAAAAAAAGCAGAGGAGATAATGACAGATAAGACAGGTGTTTTACTTGCACTTGATCCAAGAGATGGCGGAATATTAGCTATGGTAAGTAAACCCGATTTTGATCCTGACGCTTTCTTGGGTGGAGGATCGAGTGAGGAACGTCTCAGAATTATGAAAGACCCCGAAAAGCCGATGTTAAACCGTGCCATCATGGGTGAGTATCCCCCGGGGTCTACTTTTAAGATCATCTCTGCAACTGCCGCATTGGCAGAGGGAAAGATTACAGAAAACACTTATTTTACTTGCAGGGGAAGCCTCTACATAGGCAATCGTTCATTCAGATGCCACGGGGTTCATGGAACGGTAAATATACGACAGGCATTGCCGAGATCCTGTAACGTTTTCTTTTATAACACTGCTTATAGGGCAGGACTTTCTGTCCCTTTGATCCATAAATACGCAGATATGTATGGATTGGGCAGGAAAACAGGGGTAGACCTCCCCGGAGAGAGGAGGGGCAATATCCCATCAGAAAGTCGTTATCGTGCAGACAATGTAAATATGGTTATCGGTCAGGGTGCTGTTTTGGTGACTCCTTTGCAGATGGCAAACGTGATCTCTGTACTGGCAAACAGAGGATTTTCGTATAAACCCCATTTTGTTGATTATACAAAAATGCAACAGAGACCAACACGCAGTGATGAAAGCGAAACTGATGCACAAAATGAACAAAAGGACAACAAACCGGAGATACTCGTTGACCTTAGAGATAAAGTTCCTGCTGAGATAATAGAACTGATAAGAACTTCACTTGTTGGAGTAGCAAAATCCGGACTTAATCTGGAAGCTGATATAAGGAATATTCAAACCTGTGGTAAGACTGGCACTGCTCAGAACCCTCACGGTAAAGACCATGCGTGGTACATGGGTTTTGCGCCTTATGAAAATCCGAGGATAGTTGTGGTTGCATTGGTAGAAAACGTTGGATTTGGTTCAGAAAATGCCGCACCTATAGCCGGGCAACTGCTATCTTATTTCTTCTATGGAGATACTCAAACTGATAAAACGTCAGTGGCTTTCAACAGATCAAGACGGTGAAAAACACACCCCCGGACCCCTCTCAAGAGGGGAGTTCTCCCATAAGGATCAACTTGAAAGGTTTCTAATCCCGATAGGGGTGAAATGTTTATAGAAAAGAACCAATCCTGAAAACTCTTGAAAACGAGTTAAGTCGTCCATGAGCAAAAGCTCATACATAATGATAAAAATGGTTTGTAGTAAGGTGATTTATCGCCTTTTATAACGTGCAATGAATTGCACTACTACAAACAATAGAAGCCTATTTTCTGAGTAGATTGGAGGAAAACATGGAAAAACCTGTTTTTATGCCAGATGGTACAGCGTTTGATTTCTGGAACGATGTAACTGAATATAAACACGTCTATCACGTTGACTGCAAGAACCCTAACGCTTTGGATGATGGTCCTGGCACGGAAGATCAGCCATTCGCTACCATAGGGCGTGCCGCAAGAGAACTCAAACCTTGTGAAAAGGTTATTGTTCATGCCGGGATATATCGTGAATGTGTTCGTCCTGCTCGTGGTGGTGAAGCGCCTGATCGTATGATCGCTTACGAGGCAGCGCCAGGAGAAGAAGTTTTTATTCGAGGGTCGCAACTCTATACAACGGAATTCAAGCTAAGTGAAGGCTGGAACTTCAGGAATCAGGCAAAGGTCTGGATGTGTGAACTTCCAGAAGATTGGTTCATCGGCTATAATCCATTCATAACGCAAAATTTTTCTTCGGAATATACAACTTTCACAAGGGATTGGTCGGATGCGGAAATTACCTGTTTCATGCTAAAACGTGGAATGATCTTTGTGAATGGTCGTCCACTTAAACAGGTTTTCCGACATTATGAGCTTGCAGATAATGACGGCGCATTCTGGGTTGAGGCTTCTGGATTAATAATACACTTCCGTCTTTGGAACGATGCAGACCCCAAAGAAAGCACTTTCGAGGTGACTACACAGGAACAGGTATTTGCACCAAAGATACAGGGACTTGGATACATAAGGGTTTCAGGGCTCAATTTTGAACATTCCGCAGATGGAATACCAGTTCCACAGCGTGCTATGGTCAGCGCATCGAGAGGGCATCACTGGATAATTGAGGATTGCCAGATACAATGGGCAAACGCCTGCGGGATTGACGTGGGTAACGAAACGTGGCACAGACCCTATGAAAGTAATCCCGAATTGTCCGGTCATCACATCATCAGGCGAAATAACATATCTGATTGCGGTGTATGCGGGATTGAGGCAGTCGGAAACAATGCCCATTCGCTGATCGAAGATAACGTTGTAGAGCAGATCGGTGATAAGAATATCGAAAGAATCTGGGAAACCGGTGGTTTAAAATTTCATACCTGTGATACTGTTTTGATCCGAAGGAACGTTTTTCATCATATACATCATGCACCGGGCCTATGGCTTGATTACCTTAATAAGAATTGCCGTATCACTGAAAACGTATTCGCCGATATTGAGGGCATACTCGGTGGTGTATACATCGAGGTTAGTCATGACCCTAATGCTGTGGATCATAATATCTTTTGGAACATACGTGGAACAGGCCAGTCCAGAGGTCCCGGCGTAAACGTAGATACTGGTGAGGAATGTATTGTTGCTCATAATCTTTTTGGCAAAATTAAAGATGGATATGCTGTGTCCATAAGCCTGAACCAGAGGGCAAGAGTTGTAGGTGGTCGTGTAGGACTGTGCAGACAGCATAGAGTATTAAACAACGTTTTCATTGAATGTCCCAAGAGGATATTGTTCTCAAGGGTTGAAGATAATCAATCTGATTGCAATCTGTTTGATCAGCGCAACGATGCAGTATCTTTATGTGTTGAATTTCCTGAACCGCAGGCTTTAATCAATCTGTCTGCATGGCAAAGGTATTATGGGCTTGACAAGAACAGTCGTCAGGCAAAGACCGAGGCGGATTTTGATCCTGAGACACTCGTATTAACTTTGATGATTGATGAAGAAATGCCTGATTGTAAATCTGTGGTAGAATTACACGATGAGGGTACTGCTTCCCCGGGACCCGTAGAGATAAAATCAGGACGACATGAGTATAGGTTCAAGAAATAATGGAATATACAATAATTTGCATTGTAGCCTTAGCAATTTCTGGCTTAACTCTAATCTCAGGATTTGGGTTAGGAACAATACTCATGCCAATACTTGCTATCTACTTTCCTCTACAGATAGCGATAGCGGCAACTGCGATTGTCCACATGCTGACTAACATTTTTAACCTTGTCCTTGTTGGGAAAAACGCAAACTGGGGTGTTGTTCTCAGGTTTACGCTAATTGCCGCCATTGCCGCTATTGTTGGAGCAATGTTACTTAGTACGTTTTCATCACTAGAACCGATAGCACATTATCAGATAGGCAGTCAGACCCATAATGTCACAGTGATCAAGATCATCATTGCTATACTAATTCTTGGTTTTGCTATGCTTGATCTCATACCAAGACTTGAGAAATTATCATTTGATAGAAAATATCTACCATTGGGAGGATTGCTGTCAGGCTTCTTTGGTGGACTTTCAGGTTTTCAGGGAGCTTTGCGATCAGCATTTTTGATAAAATCTGGATTAAGCAAAGAACAATTTATCGGCACAGGAATTGTCTCGGCTGTGATAATCGATCTGTCACGCCTGATTGTTTATGGCATAACATTCTATAAATCAAACTTTGATCTTCTTGGTCAAGGAATGTGGAGAGTGGTATTAGTTGCAACTATCTCAGCATTTTTTGGCGCATTCATCGGTTCAAGGTTGATAAAAAAAGTGACTCTAAAATCGGTTCAGATTATTGTTGGTATATTACTGATCTTGATTGGAATAGGGCTTGGAATCGGTTTAGTATAGCTTTATCGTATCTTGAATCTTTCTTTTAATTAGCCAATTATGAAACAATATAGATCACTCTCACAGAAATTGGAAGTCAAGGGTTTTGACTTAACCCTATTACTCACTGTCCTGATTATAACTATATTCGGAATAGCTACGATCTATAGCGCAGTAGCGTCAGGACCGACTGATGACGATAAGTTATGGGTATCGCAAATAATACGTCTAGCCATAGGATTGGTTGCAATGACGATTGTTTTGCTTATAGATTATCGTCTCCTGAATGGTGTTGCTTACGTATTTTATGCAGTCGGTTTTGTATTATTAGCTGTGGTTCTAGCTATACCTGAGACGTCTGGCGCAAGACGATGGGTCATGGGAGGTGCGATACAACCTTCGGAACTAGCAAGAATTATACTCATTATTACCGTTGCGCAATATCTGAGCGAGAAGAAAGAGATAGCAGAACAACCAAGAGTATTCATAACTGCCGGCGCAATAGTGCTTACTTACGCATTTATGATATTTATGCAACCATCGCTAGGTTATGCTTTAACTATTGTACCGATAGCGTTAGCCATGTTCTACGTTGGAGGTATCAATAGAACTTATCTAATATTGGTGACATTACTCATTGTTGTTGCCGTAGGTTCGACGATACTGATCTTATATAAAGCATGGGACTTTAAATCAGCGACAGCGATAGTAAAGCTGATTCTGATGATAGCAATATACTCCGCTTGCTCAATATTGGCATATTATCTTATATCCAAGACTCGAATAAAAGACGGGACGAAATGGATAAAACTCATTGCTCCGTGCCTTATTGGCGGAGTTTTGATCGCAATGATGGGGTCTGTCGTATTAAAAGATTATCAAAAAGCAAGATTAATCGCTTTTGTTGATGCAGATTCTGATCCTGCTGGTTCTGGTTATCATATAATACAGTCGAAGATCGCTATTGGCTCTGGAGGATTTCTTGGACAGGGGTACATGCACGGAACTCAGAACAGGCTGGACTTTCTACCGGCTCAACATACAGATTTTATATTCTCTGTCGTTGCAGAGGAATGGGGCTTTATTGGTTCACTGATCATACTTGCATTATATTTCACGCTGATAATGAACGGTTTGAAAGCCGCCGCAATTGCTGACGATCTATTTGGGACACTTATGGCAACCGGGATAGTTACTATGATTGCAACTCAGGTATTTCTGAATCTGGGCGTAACACTTGGTCTTATGCCTATAACTGGCGTCCCTTTGCCATTTATGAGTTATGGCGGGTCATCTCTGCTGGCTACTTTTATCTGCATTGGATTACTTCTGAATATTAGATTACGAAGATAGTAGGGGCAAAGCATTTTCATGTGAATGTTAATTGGCTATAAACTTTGATCTAGCTGAAAATACTTCGCCCTTACCTAATAGGATAGTTTTAAAATCCCCCTTTATCCCCCTTTCAAAAGGGGGAGATTGAATTCCCCCTTGAAAAGGGGGGAAGGGGGGATTTAAGACTTTGCCTATATTTTAAAGCATATATATTTTTTATGATAAATATACCTATCACAGTATCTAAACCAGCAAGATATACTGGAAATGAACTGAATACAGTCAAAAAAGACTTAAATCAGCCTATGATTCGCTTTGCGCTTGCGTTTCCAGATACTTACGAAGTTGGAATGTCTCACCTCGGGCTGAAGATTTTATATCACATTCTCAATACAATTAATGACGTCTGGGCAGAACGAGTTTATGCTCCGTGGACAGACATGGAAGAAACAATGAGAAAAGATGGGATATTACTTTCCAGCCTTGAATCTTCCACTCCCTTGCGGAGTTTTAATATAATCGGCTTTTCCCTCCAGTATGAGATGAGCTATACGAATATCTTGAATATGCTTGATCTGTCAAAAATTCCGCTTTTGTCGAAAGATAGAGATGATAGTTATCCATTGATCATAGCTGGAGGTCCCTGCGCCTTTAATCCTGAACCTATTGCAGATTTTATTGACATGTTTGTCATCGGAGATGGTGAGGAAATCGTTATAGAGATTGTAGAATGTTATAGAACTTACAAAGGTTTAAGTAGACGGCAATTACTGGAAAGAATGGCGGAAATAGAAGGTATCTACGTACCAACTCTATTTACCATTGAAGAACAACCAGATGGGGTATTGGCAGTTTCTGGTGGAAAAAAAGTTAGAAAAAGAGTTATCAGTGATCTTGACAAAGCGATATTCCCTGTAGATTACATCGTTCCTTTTATGAAACCGATTCATGACCGTGCAGTAATTGAAGTTATGCGAGGATGTTCCAGAGGATGCAGATTTTGTCAGGCAGGCATGATCTATCGCCCTGTTCGGGAAAGAACCTCAACAACAATAGAGGAATTGGCTGAAAAAGTTATAGAAAAAACAGGATATGAGGAACTTTCTCTTTCAAGTTTAAGCACCTGCGATCATAGCTCAATATATAGAATAGTAACAGACCTTGCTAATTCTCTGGGAAAGAAGAAGCACGTATCAATCTCTCTGCCTAGCTTGAGAACAGACGCATTTTCTCTTGAACTTGCTCAGAAGATAGAAAGCGCAGGAAAAACAGGATTAACGTTCGCCCCTGAAGTTGCTACGGATAGGCTTCGCAGTGTTATTAATAAAGATATATCAAAGACTCACGTCTTATCAACAGTTGAGAGTGCATTCTCAAGCGGATGGGATACGTTGAAACTTTATTTTATGATCGGATTACCAACAGAGACAGAAGATGACGTATCGGAGATCGCATCACTCATCAAAGAAACACTGAATGTTGCCCGACAGAATAACAGAAGAGCGAGTTTGAGTGTGAGTATATCAACGTTTGTCCCGAAAGCACATACGCCTTTTCAGTGGGAGCGACAATTATCAATAGAGGAAATTCAGCAAAGGCAAAGATTTCTAATGGGTAAAATCGGCAGAAACAGTCGTGTAGACGTGAGTTTTCATTCACCTCAACTTAGTTTCCTTGAGGGAGTATTCGCAAGGGGAGATAGAAGATTAAGCAAAGTATTGCTCGAAGCCCAAAAAGCAGGCTGTAAGTTTGATGGGTGGACCGAGCATTTTGATTTCAATAAATGGATGAAGGCATTTGCCGAATGTGGTATTGACCCAAGTTTTTACCTTAAGGCTCGTGCCTTTGATCAGGTTTTACCATGGGATCACATTAATTCTGGTGTAATAAAGAAGTTCCTATTAGCTGAACGCAACAAGGCTTATCTCGCTGAGATGACGCCAGATTGCAGGACAGGGGAATGTTCTGAATGCGGGATCTGTGATGAAAAGGTAATGGTAAAGCTGGATAAAGAAAATATTCCAGCATCCAGTATTCAGCATCCGGAATCCAGCGCCCAGAATCCAGTATCAAAGATAAGATTTCAGTTTAATAAAGGCACAGAGGTGAAGTTTACATCTCACCTTGACCTTATCAACGTTTTTACGAGAGCTTTCAGAAGGGCAGAAATACCGATAGCTTATTCTCATGGTTTCAGCCCTCACCCCAAAATCAGCTTCGGTTCAGCGTTACCTGTCGGAACAACAAGTGAAGCAGAATTTGCAGATATTGAGCTTGAGAAAAACGTTGCAGTGGAGGATTTCATTTCTTGTGTCAATGCGCAGTTGCCACACGGTATAATGATCCTTAGAGCGCAAGAGATCCCTTTGAGAGCGGAATCACTCATGGCACAAACGGGTTTTGCGTCTTACATAGTGCGGATCTCCGAATCCGATTGTCGGATAGCCAATGAATTGGAGAATAAAATCCAGTCAATTATGAGCAGTAATCAGATTATGGTTGGACGACGCCAAAAATCAAAGCGCCCTGATAGACAAAATGCAGATAATATAAGTCAAATTAATATAAAGTCTTATGTAAAGAGCATAAAATTATCAGGATGTGATAACGGATTACTGCAACTAGAAATGATACTTGGTGATGGTGGATCCAATAAAGTAAGACCAGAAGAGATTGTCAGCTTGCTATTCAGTGACTTTGCTGAAGATAGTGAGCAATATCATAAAGTTTCTGTCCCCGATATTCAAAAGACAGGATTCTTCATTGAAAGTCAGGGGCGATTCTTTTCACCTATGGAGTTTTTTGGTAATTAAAAATTTTGAAGATTTTAAGATTAAAGATTCCAAGATTGGGAGGTCAAAGATTTGAGAATTGGACGAATGAACGATGTAAAAACCGAAGGATCTACTGTTAAAATTGAAGGGGGAATATCATTCCTGTTCGTTTGATCTTCGATCTCTAGTCTCCAATCTTTAATCTTAAATCTTTAAATCAAGATTGGAGATGAATTGTATGTTAAAAGAAATAATCGTAAGCGAGGACGAGTATGAATCAAGAGCGGCTTTATTAGAAAACAAGGTTTTAGCAGAACTTTTCATAGAAAGAAAAGGAGAACGGTACATACTCGGAAACATCTATAAGGGCAAAGTGACCAGTGTTCTTCCGGGTATGCAAGCGGCGTTTGTTGATATCGGTCTGGATAGAAATGCTTTCCTGCATGTATCGGATATAGCGCATCAACTTGAGGAATTCGATGAATTAGATGTCAGCATCAGTGATGATGAGTCAAAGAGTACACAGAAAAAGGGTTCTGATAGTAAGAAAAGTGAGCAACCTTCTATAAGGGATTTACTCAAAAAAGGACAGGAAATACTTGTACAGATTGATAAAGAGCCTATGGATACGAAAGGTCCAAGAGTCACAGCATATATCACACTCCCCGGACGTTATCTAGTCTATATGCCGACAGTTGATCACATAGGAGTCTCAAGAAAGATCGAAAACGAGTCAGAAAGGCAAAGACTGAAGGAAACTATTGAGCGTTTACGTCCTGATAAGAGTAACGGGTTTATAGTTAGAACAGCCGCTGAGGGAAAGGGCGAAGATGAATTTAAGGCTGATATAAAGTTTCTCAGCGAACACTGGGAACAGATCAACAAGCGTTCACAAAATGCTTCTGCACCATGCCTGATCCATGAAGACCTGGGACTAATATTTAGAGTTATACGAGATATATTCACACAGGAAGTATCACAGTTTATCGTCAATTCAAAGGACGAATATAATAAGATTCTGGAATTTCTGGATTCACTTTTACCAGCGCTGAAGTCAAAGGTAAAGCTATACGATAAAGATGAACCTATATTCGAGGCTTTCGGAATAGAAAAGCAGATTAAGAAGGCTTTACGACAAAAAATATGGTTAAAATCCGGCGGTCACATAGTCATTAATCAGACGGAAGCCCTTGTATCCATTGATGTCAATACTGGTAAGTACGTTGGCAAAGAAAATGCTGATGAGACAATACTAAAGACTAATGTAGAAGCGGTATCCGAGATCGCCAGACAGATACGTCTAAGGGATTTAGGCGGTATTATTATCGTTGACTTTATTGACATGGATAAAGAGGACCATAAGAATAAAGTATTGAAGGCTATGGAAGAAGCCCTTAAACGTGACAGGTCAAGAACAAACATTCTCCAGATCACCGACCTTGGTCTGGTTGAAATGACAAGACAGCGAACAAGGCCGAGCCTTACCAGTATGCTCTGTCAACCGTGTCCATATTGTCAGGGAGATGGTGTTGTACTCTCGGAAGATTCTACGAGTATATCCATCCTTCGTGAAATCAAGATGATAGGCCGTAAATTTAATGAAAAGCACATAAAAATTATGGCAAGTTCACCGGTGGCTTTTAGCCTTCTGGACGAATATAATAGCAAAATAAAAGAGCTTGAGCAAAAATTGAAGATGACTATCGAGGTAGAAGAAGACCTTGATCTTCACATAGAGGATTTCAGGATCATTTCAATGAAAGATCAGCGTGAGCTTTCATTGAGCGAAAATATTGATGAGAGAACTTAAAGTATAGTAAAATGGGAATAGCACACGGATAAACACTGATTTATACGGATTTTCACTGATCAAATCCGCGGAAATCCGTCTAATCCGCGTCAATCCGTGTGCTATTTTTTAACGATTACTAAAAGGATGGAAAATGGCACAGATAGCTTTCTCGAAACTTAGCGGGGCGGGAAACGATTTTGTTGTGATAGATAACCGTCAGAAGGTTGTTCCAGACAACCTGTCTGAGTTTATAATGAAGATTTGCGCTCATCGTTTATCTGTCGGTGCTGATGGTGTATTACTCGTGGAGAATTCTGACGTTGCTGATTTCAAGATGCGTTACTATAACTCAGATGGCGGTGAAGCAGAAACCTGCGGTAATGGTGCAAGGTGCATTGCCCGATTTGCCCATAGCGAAGGGATCGTCAAATCTGATAAGATGACTTTTGAGACAAAGGCGGGCTTATATAGTGCAGAGATCAAAGACAAAGCTGTTAAAATAGGTATGAGCAATGCAAAAGGCTTGCGTATCGGTTTCCCGATTAAATTGAGCGATGGGATTCATACCATATCATTCGTGAATACAGGCGTACCACACGCAGTTTACTTCGTAGATGATCTCAACAGTATTGATGTGTTCAACATGGGCAGAGAAACACGCTATCACAAAGACTTTGAACCCAAAGGCACAAACGCAAACTTCATCAAAGTCAAAGATAAGAATAATATAGATATCCGAACTTACGAGCGGGGTGTCGAAGATGAAACGCTGGCTTGCGGCACAGGAAGCATCGCCGCTGCTATAGTGGCATCTGCTATGGGAGTAGCTGTTCCCCCGATCATAATGCACACAAAAGGCGGATTCCTATTGACGATTTACTTCAAGTTGGAATCAGACGGCGCAAAAAAGGTTTACCTTGAAGGCGATGCAAGGACCATATTCAAGGGTTATCTGCTTGAGGAGGCATGGAAATATTGAAAGACGATTGGAAAAATGGGAACCTTATTGAAAATGGTGATTTCAACAGAAGCGGTGTTGGAACTATGCCAGATGGATGGGAGATCGTCTGTCCTAATCCTGCTCTTGCACCGATGTTCAGGCTGATTGATTTTCAAGGTAAATCTATACTGATGGCAATCGGCAATGGACGGCAGGAGTGCTTTGGATACGTCCGCCATAACGTTAATCTTGAACCTAACAAAACCTATCGCATGAGTGTTAGACTAAAATTTGAGGGCATGGACGACCTTAATCGCCATACGGTTCATGGAGTCTTTGGAAACTTCAACGATGGTATATTTGAATACACTAGAGATGGAGATTGGGTCATCGGTGAAAACCGTTTCAAATCTCCTGAGCAAGCTGGAAATAACGAAGTGCGACTGTATTTTCGATTCAGTCCACACGGTAAAGTATGGTGGTATAACGTAGCGATTCAGGAATGTGAACCGATAGCATCCCGCCCTGTCAAAATCGCTTGCAGTTGGGGAACGGGTGACATGGACCACTGGTCGAAATGGCTTGACGTTGCTGGTGAAAAGAAGGTTGATGTTGCGCTAATGCCAGAAATGTTCGATGGGAATTCTTATGGAGATGCTGAACCCATTGATGGCAGATCAGGAAGCATGATGGCAGAAAAAGCCAGCCAGTGGAAAATGCACGTCAGCGGATCATTCTACGAAAAGCGTGGAGATGTCATTCTCAATTCTGCACCGTTATTTGACCGCAATGGAAAATTAGTTGGAATATACAGCAAAAATCAGCTTTATGATCCAGAGGAAGATGAAGGGGCGACACCGGGCATAGGTTTTCCAGTATTTGATACAGATTTCGGTAAGGTCGGAATCATCATCTGTTACGATAGCTGGTTTCCAGAAACTACCAGAATTTTAGCTTATAAAGGCGCAGAACTGATACTTTTTCCGAATGCAGGCTATTACATGGGATTAATGACCGCGCGTACGGCAGATAATGGAGTATGGATGGCAGTCAGCAGTCTAAACTGTCCCGCAGGTATATGGGATTCCGGGGGATTAATAGCAGGCCAAGAGAATCCAGACCCGACGATATACGTCCCAACTTCCATAAGCGGATACGAAAAAGATGAAGCAAATCGCATGATTATCGCTACCGTTGACTTGAGCGTGAGATACAGCCCGCATTGGTGGGGTGGACCTATGCGTTCAGCGCCGGGAGGTAGGCGATGCAGACAGACTCTTATCATTCCAATCGAAGACGAAATCGCTCGTGAAGCCAAGCGCTGGTGGAAAGAATAATACCTTTAGGAAAATAAACACAAAGATCACAAAAAATGTGACGAGTAACAGGTAACGCGTGACGGGTTTGCTAAATCTACTTTCTTATAACTCGTTACGCGTCACTTGTCACCCGTTACTTTTATTTCTTTGTGTTTTTTGTTTTTTTGTGGTAAAATTTGATAGCGACAAAAGATAATTTACATAATGAGTTGATACAGATACTGAGGCAGAGAGAGAATTTTGAAGATTCAAGAATTATGTCCCACAATATGACAATATTGTAAGGAGTAGACAAATGAGAAAGCAAGATAAAAGTTCATGGATAAAGTTTACTGGACTTACTAAATGTAATCATTGTGGTAATGATGTTTATATGAAAAAGGTTGCTTGTTACGACCAAATTAAACATTACGATCTCTTTGAAATCGGATCTGACATATCTTGGCAAGAAGGTCCTGTTTGGAGATTACTGCTTTGTCCAGCTTGCTCTGATGTTACTCTTTATAAGTATGTATTGGACGATCGGTTTGAACCAGATGCCTGGACAAATCAGACCCTTTATCCAAGTAAAGATGGTGCAATAATTGGATTACCATCTGAAATTGATAAAGAATATCGAGCAACTACAAACCTAACTACTTTAAATCGTTAAAATTGATTGTTTATGGGAATTCTTCAGAGAATACGACAAAGAATCATCAATAGAAATTATTATCTTTCATCACATGCAGAAGAAGAGATGTGGGAAGATTATTTAGAACGTGTAGATGTTGAAAATGCCATTTTAAAAGGTGTGATAGATATGAAAATGACTCAAGATATTCGTGGAACAAGATATAGGATTGAAGGAAAAGCGATTGATGGTAGATCAATACATGTTATTTGTCGTTATAATGAGAACAGTGAACTTGTGATTATTACGGTATATTCATTGGAGAAATAAAATGATCTGTGAATTTTGTGGCGGAACAACTGAAAAACGTATAGTTAAAAAGCAACATTGGCTTCATGGAAAGCTTTATATCGTAGAAAACGTGGAAGCCCAAGTATGCAAGGAATGTGGTGAGCGTTATTTTCATGCGCTGACATTAGACGCTATTGATCGCTTGCTAGAATCAGAACATGAAGTTAAGGAGAAATTGCAGGTTGAGGTTGTAAGTGTTTGAGTATTAGTGCAGATACAAGCAGGAGGTTTAATACGGAAATTCGAGTGAAAAAATGGGGTAACAGTTTAGCGCTTCGGATTCCAAAACTATTAATCGTTTAACTATGAAACTTACTTATACAATTGTTCTTTTGCCGGATTCAGAAGGTGGATACGTAGTTGAAGTTCCTGTTTTGCCAGGGTGCGTCACTTATGGGCATACTTTAAGTGAAGCACTTGTGATGGTTGAAGATGCTATTGAAGGTTATCTGTCTGTCTTGCAGGAAGATGGTGATCCTTTGCCAAGAGAAGGTAAAAGCGTAAACGTGAAGCTAGGACGTAAAAGAGAAGCCATTCTACGGAAAGTAACAGTAAGTATTCCTATGGAAGTAGCTAAAGTTGTCTAAGTCACCAAGAGTCAATTCAAGACAAATGCTGATTGCTCTCAAACGTGCAGGATTTGAAGAACGTAGGCAAACAGGTAGTCACATTATTCTGCGTCATCCAGAAACCAAACGTATGGCAGTAGTTCCAAACCATTCTGGAACTCTCAATACAGGATTATTGCACAGCATACTCAAACAGTCAGGATTAACAGCAGAGGAACTTACTATTTTGTTGGAGTCATGATCATTTGTCTTTCTAAGAATATAAGTTCATCAGAAGAATCCGAATTGTATCATTTAGGCTTGTATTCCTTATCCCGAGGGGATAAATGATAGTAGCCCAGTAATTCATTACTGGGAAACAGATCCAACGAAAATAATAAGTCCCAGAGGGACAAATGAATCCAATAGTTTATGTTTTCAATCGTGCCTACGGCACTTAATAGCTTTTGTGAACCTTTAACCCACTAAAGTAGTGGGCTATTATCAGGCGTGTCTGCGACACTCGTTCTTCTCTAAGTTGATAAGTATGTGATGGATTCTAAAATTCAAGGCAAACAGCAATGAAAATGACATATTTTGACAAAGAAGATATATTATACTTAAAAATCTCTGGCGGACCAGAAAGCGGAAGTTTTGAGTTAAGTCCTAATATCACGGTAGAATTAAATGATAAAGATGAAATGATCGGCATTGAGATACTGAATGCAAGTGACTTTATCCGTGATTCAGTTCTTGAGTCAGTACAAGCAAAAATGCTTCATCTCGACAAAGCTCAAACTGCCTGATTTTAGCGTGCTTTATGTCTTTGTGTTTTGATAAGGATTTGTAATTAAATAACTTACCCAATAGGAAACACACCCCCTAACCCCTCTCAAGAGGGGAGTTCAGGCTAATTTCCCTTTAGCTAAAGGGGGGAAGGGGGGATTTGATTAAATAAGTCATACATCTAAATATCTCAAAATAGGGAAGTTATTTAACCACGAATACTAAATTGAGTTATTTCCATTGGAGGGATAAATGAAAGACAACGATGTTGCTCAAACCTTATTTCGTGCTTCGTGTGTCAAGGTCAATATCACCCCTGATAAACCTCAATGGTTGTTGGGCTATGGTCCAAGACAATCATGCGGTATCCACGATGATCTCTATCATCGGATCGTTGCGATGGATACTGGCGAAACTTCACTCTTTCTTGTATCGTCAGATCACGCTTGTTTCTCACCCTATCTTTACGATGAATTTTGTAAGGAACTTGAACAAAAAACTGGTATAAAACCCAATCAATTATGGTGGACGTCAACACATACTCACTCAGCACCAGAAGTAGGTCATCAAGGACTTGCTATGCTTTTCCTGCCCGATAGATACATTCACAAATCTAACCCGGAATATACGAAATTCTTTAAAGATACTCTGATTAAAGGTATCATAGAAGCCCAATCAAAACTTGAACCTGCAAGGCTTGGCATAGGTAAGGGTACGTCAATGGCAAATGTGAATCGCAGACAATTCACTGCTGACGGTCAATGTCATCTTGGCGTAAATTCCGAAGGCGCAGTAGATCGCCAGATAGGGCTGATACGCCTTGAGCAATTAGATGGAACTCCCATAGCTCTGATAGCCAACTACGCTATGCACGGAACAGTCTTAGGTGGAGAGAATTGCCTGATAACTGCGGATGCCCCCGGTGTTGTAGCAGAATACGTTGAAAGCAAAATCGGTGCGCCGATGTTATTCATCAATGGCGCACAGGGAAATATAGCGCCTTTGTACAGCACACGCTCTGATTTTATAAGCGGTCGTATTGATGAATTCAAAACATTATTAGGCGATAGAATTCTCGAAGCAAATCAGTCTGCCCAAGACACTTATGTGGATGTAAATTTCTGGATAGGAAAGACGTTTATTGAAACTCCAAAAAGACCTGATCTGGGTTGGATTGATAACCTAAAAGACTACCTGCGCATAAACGGACAGGAATTAGTCCGCATACCCGTTTACTTTTTAAAGATAAATAGCGATACTCTTATCTGGGGAGCGCCGCTGGAAATGTTCTGCGAGATCGCCATGAATGTAAGAGCAAATTCATCTTATCCAAATACGTTTTATTTTGGTTTGACTAACGGCACATTGCTTTATCTTCCTACAAAAAAAGCCTTTGCAGAAGGTGGTTATGAACCAAGCGTTTCACCTTTCACAGAACAGGCAGAGGAGGATTTTACAGAAGGAGTTACAAAATATATTCGTGCTATCCCTAATACAAAAAGCTCATAAATCTGATCATGTTTTTCTTATCACGAATTTCACTGGTGATAATCTATGGCTATACAAATAGCGATTCAAGAAGACAAACTTGCAGAAATCTTCAAAGATCACGATAAAATTATTGCAGTCTATCTCTTTGGCTCACAAGTAAAGGGAAATACAGATAAATTCAGTGATTATGACTTTGCAGTACTTTTCGACGAAAGCCAAAAAGATAGGTGGAATACTATCGGTGACCTTTTATGCAAGGCTTTTTCTGTCGTGGGGCAAGACAAAGCTGACGTTGTTGATCTTGCCAACCAATCTCTATGGTTTCAGCAAGTAGTAGTTAAAAGCGGAAAAATAATTCATGAAGTATCAAAGGAAAAACGACTATCTTATGAAAAAGAATTGATGATCAAATGTTTAGAAGAAGGTATCCCCGAATATGTGGAGGATGGTAAGATGCGAAAGCGGGATGTTCAGATTAATTTCGATACTATTGAGGAAAATTTAAAGATGCTTGAGCAAATAAGAAAATTTGATTATCAAGAATTTTTATCTGACGGTCGAAATCTTCCTGCTACTTTACATTGGTTACAAACTTCAATTGAAGCATTGGCAGACATATCAAGGTACGTTATTCGCTCTCTCAGGCTTCCGATTGCTGAAGAGTATTGGCAAATACCTATGATTCTCTCCGATGCTGGATATATTGATCTGAATGATGCTGAAATTTACGTACAGATGGTGAGATTTCGGAATCTTGTGGTTCATCATTATTACAGAGCGAATCCAGAGGAAATATATAAAGTTCTGACAGAGAATCTATCAGACATCCGACGATGGCGAGATAGATTATTAGAAATCATAGAGTGAGATAGTGTTTTCGTATTTATTTCTCAATATTAGTTGGAGGATTTGAATATGACATCAAGAGAAAGAGTTCTGTTAGCATTACAGCATAAAGAAGCAGATAGAATTGCCATTCATGACAGCCCATGGGGTACAACTGAGGCACGATGGCGCAGTGAGGGCATGGATAAATCATCTACTGAATACTTCGGCTTTGAGTTTCGTGGATTCGGTGGAGATTCATCACTCCAAATGCCTTATAAGGTGATTGAGGATACTGCCGAATATGTTACAGCCATAAACGCAGATGGCGCAACAATGAAGAACTGGAAACATACAACCTCTACGCCTGAACTCATTGACTTTACTATAACATCAAGAGAGATATGGGAAGAATACAAACCCAAGATGACAATGAATGAGTCAAGAGTTGACTGGAACGGTCAACTTAATGCCAACAAAGCCTGTCGTGAAGCAGGATTCTTTTGCACTATGAATTTCGGTCCCGGTTTCACCTATATTTGTGATGTGGTTGGTCCTGAAAGAACGATGATGGCAATGATGACTGACCCTGGCTGGATAAAAGATATGTTTATGGCAAACGCACAGGTGTGCGCTGACATGGCTGAAGAAATGATGGGCAGAGGAAATGAGTTCGATGCGGGATGGATATTTGATGATCTTGGGTTTAGAGATCATCAATTCTTTCCACCGGATGCTTATCGTGATCTACTACTACCGGCGCATAAACTGATCTGTGACGTTTTCAAAAGCAAGGGTATGCCTATGATACTGCACACCTGCGGATACAATATGGAGTTTATCCCGCTCTATATTGAAGCAGGCTTTGACTGTATCCAACCGCTAGAAGTCAAAGCAGGCAACGACATGCTGAAACTAAAGAAGGATTACGGAGACAGATTGTCATTTATGGGCGGGATAGACGTGCGTGCGATGGCATCAGATAATCCTGACGACATAGTTAAAGAGATTTCCACGAAGATACCCGTCATGAAGAAAGGCGGAGGTTACATCTACCATTCAGACCATTCCGTGCCAGATAACGTCAGCTTCCAGCAGTATTGCCGTGTCATGGAACTTGTAGCGGAATATGGCAAGTTTTGAGGTAAGCTTATAATGAAAGAATACACGTTTGATATATTTTATGAGCCGATGGAAGAAGGCGGCTATTTAGTTGTAGTTCCTGCATTACCGGGTATTGTTACCTACGGCAAAGACTTGGAAGAAGCAAGGGAAATGGCTTTAGATGCTATTAAATGTCATTGTGAAGGTCTGCTTAAAGATAGAGAACCTATCCCTGACAATAGTTACTAAAAAGAGGGAGGAGTATAAGATGCGATTTAAGGTAATTTTGGAACCCAGTGATGAAGGTGGATATACGGTATATGTTTCTTCATTACCCGGGTGTATAAGCGAAGGTGATACAATTGAGGAATCGTTGTCAAACATCAGAAAAGCCATAGAACTTTATCTTGAACCTGTAGATGATGACTGGGTCCCAGAAGAAGGTTCACTGGTTGAGGAACTGGTATTGTGACCAAAGTACCAAGTCTGCCTTTGCATCTCTCCTTTTGTATTGTCGTATCGTAACAACGTTTTTGATATGATACATGGAGAATGCAAGCTTTCGGCCTTTTCTTTGATTCCTTTGTCTTCTATATCTCAGATTTTCTGAGAAAGCTCCAATACTAAGGAGGGAATTGATGAACAAACTAAAGCTTAACCTATCTCACATTTTAGACCTAGCGGATAAAGCAAATCTTGACGACATGGACGATGCTCTTATCAGGGAAGCAGAAGAAATATATCTCGCCTACAATCCAGATATACGGTTGTTCTATCTATACAACGAAAAGGAAGAACCTATATGTCGGGTTAAAGACTTGGTATCTTCTAGCCCTTCAGAATTGGCAACGAATGATCAAGAGTTCCACGAACATGCCGATTTCATTATTGCCAATACACCGATAGAAGATGCGGTGGAATCTTTTGTGGAGAGGCATAGACATGAAGAACTGCTGAGGAAATTGAACGCATGAACTTTTGCCGGAGAGAGGAAGTTGGAAGAAGAATTCAGATTGAAAACGTAACTTTATGTCCATTTGCTACCACGAACCCAAGATGGATGATATTCATGAATAGAAATGAATTAAGAGGAAATAATTTTTTTAAAAAAGAGCGTTATAATGACGCTCTTATATATTATCGGAAAGCGATCAGACCATCAGAAAATCCTAGCCCAGAGGTATTTATTAGGGCTAGTATATGTTTGGAGAAAATTTACGAAGCAAAAGAAAAAAAAGCGAAGCTTGCTAATACTAAGTTAGAGATTGGGGAAAACGAAAAAACAGAGAAAATAATTGACATAATGAAAAAGGGTGTTGACATTTATCCGCAAGAATACAGACTTTGGTTTATTTTAGCTGGAAAATTAGCAATATATGAGCATGATATTCCCACTCTTTTCACGGCAGCGGAAAATTTTGCTAAAAATGCCAAAGAGATTACCGAAAGAGACGTTAAGAATATATTTTCAAAAGTGCTATTCTTTGGTGGACTAGAACCTTGTCTGATAGCAGCGGATAGAGTATTACAAAATTCTACATCATTTTGCCAGATTGAATATGGAGAGAATATACTAGCCAAGATATTGGCAACCTTTGGACCATCAATATGTCCTATTGGTGTTGTTCAACGTTTTGTCTTGGCATGGGATCCATCTACGAGCTATTGGTATTCTGGAAGACGAGATGATCATAGCAAAGTAGGACGATATATTCGCCTACTTAGAAGAGCGGATGTTCGTGAACAAATTCTTAATTTGCCAGAATTCTCTTTTCCCTATTTAGATGGGCTTGCCATAATTTTCAAAATTATGGTTAATTGGTTCAATGAGAGCTACTCTACGGTCAAAAAGATATTGGAAGATAATATTGAACGGCAAGATTTGGGTTTACATATTAAGTTCATTCAAGAAATAGCAGGTTATATATCTGAAGACGCAGAATGCAAATTAGCAATTGGCAAAGATTTAGGTGTAGATTTTTCGTCTTTTGTATTGGAAACTCCGAAAGAGGAAGAGATTGAAAATCTAGACCAACACAAAAAGTATCAGGAAAATAAGGAAAAATATAGACAGCTTCTCAGGGATCTTTCAACAGGTATATATTCAGGAGGGAATTTATCTCATGATATAATACCCGAATATCCTTCTAAGTTTCTGGGACTAAAAGGGGATCCCAAAAAAAGTTGGGAATACGCAGTCAATTGCTTGAGAGCGGATGACCCTGAAGGAGCAATTAGATTGCTTAAAGCTTTTTTAGACATTCAAAATAATACCGTTAAACTACTTTTAGGTTCAGAGCTGGAAGTTCTATTTGCGCTTCTATACTCTTTGAAAAGATTTGAAGAAGGGAAGAAAATAGCGAGTCTTATTATCAAGGGAAGGATCAAGGGAAGGGAATTAATGGATATTTTTGAAGAGGAGGAAGACGATGAATGCCACCTTCTGGAAAAAGAAATAGAAGAAGTCCTTTCATTTGAGCCAGAAGAAGATGAAAGTAGTATTTCTCATCGAATTGCAAGAGAGCAAGCTTTGATGAGTCTTGAGGGATTAATGGCATATATAAATCAATACTCTTATGCAATTAGAGATATTGTTAAAGAATATGTTAAAGATTCTAGAAGAGCCTTGGAAAAGGTTAATAGTTTTCTTGATTATCTATTCCTACGTGGAGCGGAATATTTGGGTGTAGAGGATGTTGATGAAGGAACAGAGAAAATTATAAATCTTATAAATGTCTATCGGGATGATATAAGGAGAGAAATTCCCAAAGCTAGTTTTGATAAAGCATGGAAAATAATTGCTATTGTTAAGCGGATTGGAGCAGTCGTTGGATTTGATTTTTTACGGAGTACATTTCAAAATACTTTGGATTTAGACGAAGACTTTAAAGATTTGATTGCTGATGAACTTATAAAAAAAGATTGGTACCAAGATAATGATTTAAAAAAGGAACATCAAGCTTTCGTAATGTGGATAACCTTGGGAAAACTTGGATTATCGAATTATTCATATCTTTTTTCAGAAACCGAATCCCAAAAGACTCCAAAAAAGAAAAAAGCCGCTAAATCAAGTAATGCAACTGTGAGTGCCGAGGAGTTAGTTAAGCAAACCCAAGAACCAACTGAAGTCTGGAGTTTTTTTGTATCAACAGGACCTGATAGTGTCGATCATATTATTGAGCCAACGACTAATGCTTTTAATAATTATTTCTCCAATGATTTAATGGTTAAGGGTGAGGATATACTCGATAAGCTTTCTTATTTGTTGATGCTTGAATCATATCAAAGGTCTCGGTTACCTGGGATTGAGGTAATCTATGAAGGATATCGCAAATTAAAGAGGGGAGCTGTCAGGATTTTCTGGAAGATTGATAACCAAAATAAGGCGTTGCATTTTTTCGTTAAAAACAGAAAGGAAGCTTATAAGAAATAGTTATTAATGTGTGCTAGGTTTTGGCAAAGAAAAGTGTAAAAAAGAGATTAGCAAATACCACAAGAATGCAAAAACATAAAAGTAAAGCAACTTATGGCTATCAATGAATAATAAAAAAGTAATAGTAGCAATGAGCGGTGGCGTAGATAGCTCTGTCACAGCCGCGATTTTAGTCGAAAAAGGATTCGAGGTTATTGGGATCACTATGCGTCTTGGTTCTCAGGATTCTTACGATCAAGACTCTACAAGACCTGCATGTTGTTCGATTGAATCAGTAGAAGACGCGCGCCGTGTTGCATCTCAATTAAATATCCCTTTTTACGCAGTAAATTATGAAGCCATTTTTAGAGAGGAAGTAGTTGACTATTTTTGTGAGGAATATTCTTCTGGTAGAACTCCAAATCCCTGTATTATCTGCAATCAAAAACTCAAATTCGGTAAGTTGCTTCAACTAGCCTTTGAGCTTGGTGCGGAATACGTTGCCACAGGTCACTATGTTAGAATATCTCAGGACACAAGCACGGGTCGTCACATTCTCCGTAAAGGCATAGACTCACGAAAAGATCAGTCTTATGCACTCTTTTCGCTTACTCAAGAGCAGTTAAAACATGCTTTGTTTCCTCTGGGAGAATATACTAAAACGCAAGTAAGAGAAATGGCAAGGCAGCGCTTATTAAAAGTAGCTGAACGTCCCGAAAGTCAAGAATTATGTTTCATTTTTGATGATAACTATAATAGGTTCCTACATGATAAAATGTCCGAAAGACTCAAACCCGGACAAATATTAGATACGTCAGGAAAGATCGTTGGTCAGCATAAGGGGATACAGTTTTACACCGTCGGTCAGCGTAAAGGCTTGGGAGGGAATCTTGGAAAGGCAATGTACGTCGTCAAGATAGATCCATCAACCAATACAATTGTGATCGGTTCAAAAGATGATCTTATGGTAAACAAACTGACTGCATCCGGTGCAAATTTCATCAGTATCCCGAAACTGACCGAACCAATTAAGGTAAAAGCCAAGATCAGATACGCCGATTCTGGAACGGAAGGAATTGCTTACCCATTGGACGGTGATAGATTCGAGGTAATCTTTGATCGTCCATGTATGGCAGTTACACCCGGTCAGGCAGTAGTTCTTTATAATGGTGATTTAGTAATAGGCGGTGGATGGATAGAATAAAGGATTTGATAATTTCTTGACGAAAGCTGGAAAATGTTTTTACGAGTTAATGCCAGATTCTACATTATATTATTTGTGATTCTATGTATTTTCTTCGCAACAGGTATTGTTGCCAGTAAGGTATATATTGATAATAATAACATCACGATCGTAAATGGTGAACCATTCTTTCCGCTGGGACTCTATATTGCTAGTGATCCAAATACTGATGCCTCTATCAGAGAACTGGATGAGATCGCTGATAGTCCATTTAATACTATAATGAACTATAAGATCAACGTGGGTAGTATAGAGCAGATTAGGCATTATCTTGATGCAGTAAATGAGCGCAAGCTGAAGATCATATATTCAATCAAGGACTTTTATAAAGGCACTGAGTATTATCCCGGTAAGATAGATAATTATGAAGGCGAGGATGAGATGGTACGAGGAGTAATAACCGAATTTAAGCACCATCCGGCTATCCTTGCATGGTATATTAATGATGAACTGCCTAGCAAATATATTCCACGCTTGATTAAGCGTTATAAAACCGTGAAAGCTTTGGATCCGGATCATCCAATATGGTCGGTTATCTATCAAGTAGACGAACTCAAATCCTATCTCGACACTACGGATGTTATAGGAGCCGATCCATATCCCATTCCTGAAAAGCCGATCTCTATGGTGAGTGAGTGGACCGAAATGGTTAATAAAGCGGCAGGAACTAAAAAAGCCGTCTGGATGGTGCCGCAGGCGCATAACCTTAGCTTGTATTCCAAAGAGAAACACGTAGTAGGACCAACCTTCGACCAGATGCGATGTATGGCTTATCAATGCCTAACAAATGATGCGAATGGACTTATATTTTACTCATTCCCTGATCTAAAGCGAGATCCTTTGGGATTTGAAAAACGATGGACTGATGTTAAAAGACTGGGAACAGAGATCAGCAGTTTAATGCCCGTTCTACTATCAACAGATACTATACCAAAGGTTCAGTTATTATCAGGAGCGCAGCATATCCATTTCTTTGTAAAATGTTATGACGGTAAGTTTTATATCATAGCTGTTAATACTTCAGACAAGGCGCAGGATGCAGAATTCACCATTTCGGAGGAGGTGAAGAGTGTAAAAGTTCTGTTTGAAGATAGATTTATTATTATGGATAAGTATCATCTGAAAGACACATTTCCATCTATAGCTGTGCATATATATGAAATTGAGATCTCTTCTCGGTGATACAAGAACGTTTATTCTTATGGACTGATTGCCATTGGAGTAGGCAAATGACTCGTAATGATGAATTAACACCACCTCGTATGAAGACCGTTCTCATACTCGGCACACTTCTGACAGTGGCAAACTGCTACTGGATTGTTCTGGCGGAGGCTATAAGACGGACTATGCATCTGACAGTTCAGTCAATAGCCTTTAACGCAGTTTTTTGCCTTTTCGTTCTGATCCTCCTGAATATGATGTTGCGACATTTCCTGCCCAGAATTGCCTTAACCAAACCAGAGCTTTTGATGATTTATACTATGATGTGCATGGGATCCACTGTTGGCGGACATGGTTTTATGCAACTGCTCATACCAATGATGGGGCATGTCTATTGGTTTGCTACTCCTGAAAATGATTGGGCTAATCTGATCTGGCCATACATACCATCATGGATGGGGATTACAGATAAAACTGCTTTGACAAATCATTATAAAGGCGGGTCCACATTTTATACCTTTGAGAACTTTAGTGCATGGGTAGTTCCAATTCTAGCATGGTCTGCATTTGTCTTGGCTTTTGTATTGGTTATGTTAATGATTAATATACTGGTACGGAGACAATGGGTCGAAATCGAAAAGCTGACTTACCCTATCATCCAGTTGCCATTGCGAATGATCAATGAGCCATCATCATTATTTCGGAACAAATTGTTTTGGGTAGGTTTTGCTATTGCAGCAGGATTGGATATACTCAATCAGCTAAATTTCATGTATCCCAATGTACCAGGTGTAAACCTTAAAATGCACGATTTGCAAAGATATTTCACAGAGCGACCCTGGAATGGAATTGGATGGTTCCCTATTTCGTTTTATCCCTGGGTGATAGGTCTGGGATTTCTTATCCCTTTGGATCTATTATTTTCCTGTTGGTTTTTTTATCTTTTTTGGAAAGCTCAACGGGTCATGATCTTTGCCTTCGGTTTATCAAGTCGTGGCGGTGCTTATGCAGGTTATCAGAGTATGATCGAACAGTCAGCAGGGGCATATATTGGTCTATTCTTTATTGCTCTATGGGCAAGCCATCGCCATATAATCCGTATATTTAAGTATTTACTAGGCTTGGCGCGGATAGATCAATCTAATGAGCCGATGCCATATCGTATTGCATCGTTGATATTAGTATTAAGCTTTCTGTTTCTCGTGGGCTTCTCAGCGACTGCCGGGATGTCCGTATGGTTAGCTTTTGCCTTCTTCGTACTTTATTTCATGGTGGATATCGCTGTCACTCGCATGCGGGTAGAGATGGGCGTACCTATACATGATATACACAATGGCGGACCGGATCTGCTGATCCCGCCAACATTGGGAACTCGACGACTTGGCGTTAATAATTTAACCATAATGTCTATGTACTGGTGGTTCAACCGTACTCACTACAGTGACCCCATGCCGCACCAGCTTGAAGAATTCAAGTTAGCAGAACAAACAAATACTAGCAACAGGAAAATGCTTTTCGTGATAATATTTTCTATTATTTTATCAATTTTTGCGACTTTCTGGTCGTATGTAGATCCAAGCCATAGGGTCGGTATGGAAGAAGCCAATATGAACTGGGTTGGCCAGGAATCTATGGACCGCCTGCAAAACTGGCTGATGAATCCAACTGATCCAAGCTCCTCAACAGCTATTTCTTTTGGTGTTGGAATGGTTTTCACATTATTTCTGGCTTTTATGCGTATGCGTTTCCTGTGGTGGCCGTTTCATCCAGCAGGATATGCAGTTTCAAATAGTTGGGGGATGTCTGTCGCATGGTTTCCTCTCTTTATCGCATGGGTTATCAAAAGTCTGGTGATGCGTTTTGGGGGATTAAAACTACTCCGTCAATTGACTCCGCTATTCATGGGTCTGATGCTGGGTGAGTTTGTCATTGGCAGTTCACTGTCAATTGTGGGAACTATTTTGGGTAAGCTATATTATTCGTTCTGGGTATATTAGTCTTACTTTCTAAAGGAGTATTCTTATGATAGAGATCGGATTGTTAGTATCGGCATTGAGTTGTTTTATAATAGCAGATATAAGAGAAATTCAGGTAATAGTTAAAGAGAGGAATATACGTGCTAATAATGTTGTTTGAGATTACGAGTTAGTGGGTCTCTAAGTCGTTTTTAATAGGCTTAACTAAATGTTAGGGGTGAAATATATAATGATAGAAACATTTCGTTTTAATCTCAATGATAAACCTACTGAATTAATATTAGATGGGGATCGAACACTCCTATGGGTGCTACGTACAGATTTAGGTCTTACAGGAACTAAATTCGGATGTGGGGCAGGCCTCTGTGGAGCCTGCACTGTTCTCGTGGATAAGGAACCTGTTCGGTCATGCCAATTAGCGATGAAAGATGTCAATGGAAAAGAAATCATTACTATTGAAGGATTAGCCAAAAATGGAAATCTTCATGCTCTGCAGAAGGCATTTATAAAACATGATTCTCTGCAATGTGGATTTTGTACTTCGGGTATGATCCTCAATGCCTACGGTCTATTACTCAAAAATCCTGAACCTACACAAAAAGAGATTATTGAAAGCATGGATGGAAACCTATGCAGATGTGGTGCTTATGGTAGGATAATTCAGGCTATCCAGACCGCATCTCAAGAAATGAAAGGACTGTAATAAATATGAAAGAAGATGAATATTCGGTTATTGATGATTTTAAAGATATTACCGCTCAATCCATTAATCGGCGACAATTCCTAAAAATCTTTGGCGGCGGCATATTAATTTTTTTCACTATCGGTGATCTTGATCTATCTGACGCTCAAGCACAGAGAAACCAATTGCCTTCTGACTTCAATGCTTTCCTCCAAATACGAGAAGATGGAAGGGTCAATTGTTTTACTGGCAAGATTGAGATGGGCCAAGGAGTCATAACCTCTCTCGCCCAGATGTTAGCCGATGAACTGGACGTATCTTTGGACTCAGTTGATATGGTCATGGGAGACACAGACCTTTGTCCCTGGGATATGGGTACTTTTGGGTCTATGTCAACACGCTTCTTTGGACCACCTCTCAGGCAAGCGGGTGCGGAGGCAAAAGCTGTCCTGATGGAGTTGGCGGCTGATTACCTTAAATTGCCAGTCAACCAGTTGAAAGTTGAAGATGGAGTAATATCTGATAAAGATAATAGTAAAAATCAGGTGACTTATGCCCAATTGACAAAGGGACAAAAAATTGAAAGACATCTTGATAAAAAACCTCCGTTAAAAAATTCCTCAGAATTTAAGATAATTAATAAGCCCTTTTTTCGGCGAGATGCAGTGGAAAAGGTCACTGGCGAAGCGAAATATGCAGGAGATATTCGTTTACCGGGCATGTTATATGCTAGAGTTTTGAGACCACCGGCTCACGGCGCCACATTAAAGAGCGTGGATACCTCTGCTGCGGAAAAAATGGAAGGTGTTCAGGTAGTCAGAGATGGCGATTTTATCGCTGTTCTCCACAAATTTCCGGACGTAGCAGAAGATGCCATCGCTAGTATCAAAGCTGAATACGATATACCAGAAGCGAATGTAGACGACAAGACCATTTTTGATCACTTACTAAATGTTGCATCAAAAAATGACATAGTAGCACACGGCGGAGACCTAGAAGAAGGGAGAAAACTGTCCGATAACACTTTTGAGTCAAAATACCTGAATTCTTATGTCGCTCATGCCCCTATTGAGACTCACACAGCTATAGCCAATATTGAAGGGGATAAAATCACGGTCTGGGCATCTACTCAAAGACCTTTTGGGCTCAAAGATGAAGTCGCTCAAGCGCTTGGTTTTCCTCCACAGAACGTCCGTGTTATCGTTCCCTTCGTGGGAGGCGGATTTGGTGGAAAGAGCCCAGCCAGACAAGGTGTAGAAGCCGCACGTTTAGCCAAATTAACCGGGAAACCTGTTCAGGTTGCATGGACCCGCTCTGAAGAATTCTTCTATGACACTTTCCGACCTGCCGCAGTTGTAAAAATAACATCAGGAATCACTAATTCCGGCAGGATTTCTCTATGGGATTATGGTGTTTATTTTGCAGGTCAGAGAGGCTCCGAGCAATTCTATGATATTCCTCATCATCAAACTACGGTCTATAGCGGTGATTCAGCACATCTTTTTGGCACGGGACCGTGGCGCGCACCCGCTAACAACACAAATACTTTTGCCAGAGAATCACAGATTGACATCATGGCATCTAAAGCCGGAATAGACCCATTGGAATTCCGCCTGAATAATTTGAAGGATGAGAGAATGATCAGAGTTCTCAAAGCGGCGGCGGATAAATTCGGTTGGACTCCAGCAAAAACACCAAGTAAAAGGGGTTACGGCGTAGCTTGTGGTACTGATGCGGGTTCTTATGTCGCACATATAGCAGAGGTTGAGGTTGATAAAAGTGGTCATGTACAAGTAAAGCGTGTCGTCTGCGCTCAAGATATGGGTCTAGTAATTAACCCAGAGGGAGCAACAATACAGGTAGAAGGTTGTATTACGATGGGATTAGGTTATGCTCTTAGCGAGGAGATTCGTTTCAAGGGTGGGGAAATCCTTGACCATAATTTTTATCCCTATGAATTCACACGATTTTCATGGGCGCCAAAGATTGATACTGTGCTAATTGATGCAAAAGATTCTCCTGCACAGGGTGGCGGTGAACCAGCGATCATTTGCATGGGTGGGGTCATTGCCAATGCCATTTTTGATGCAACAGGCGCTCGGCTATTTCAACTCCCTATGACCCCGGAGAGGGTTAAAGAAGCGATGGGATAGATTTCCGTTTTTACGAGAATGATAAGATACAAGTCATTTGGCGAGAAAACCACTTAGTGGTTCACCAAATTAATTATTCGTCTTATAAAAAATATAATTGTAGGTTGGGTTTCGTTACTCAACCCAACCTACTTTTGAGATTCATAAGTTAAATAATTAATTTGGTAAACCATTAGTGATCAACCAAGTTAATTTTTTATTTATTAATAGCACACGGATTTACACTGATGTGACAGATTTTCACGGATTTTATTTATACCAATTCTCAATTCAAATACGACATTGGTAGTCGCATCCCTTTAGGGTGTGTTTTCGCAGGCATGAAGCCTGCGACTACCATTTATATAGCATTTTAACTCAGAATTGGTATTATTAGTAATCTGTGATGAGTGGCCAGTAAAAATTTAGCTATATTAAAACTATTGATCACTGTTTTAATCCGTGCTGATCAGTCTTATCCGTGTTAATCCGTGTGCTATTTCCTAAATAATTAATCTGGTTGACCATTAGTATATGGATATGCTATAACTTTCCTGCATACATTGTGAAATCATGGAAACTCACTTCATATTCATGGGGTCACCAATAATAGTGGATACTGCGTCCTCACAGGCTATTCTAAAACAACATTCATAAATGAATTACACTCGCAGAAGAAAATATTACTTGACATAATAGATTTAATATGATACAATTGAGAAACAGTTGAATATACAACTAAAGTAATTTTTTGTGGATTATTTAGATAATTAAAACTAATGATTCACACAATTCTTCTGATATACTTGGTACATTCAAGGTGTTTAAGAGGTGTAATTTATGAATCACCAAGATTATGATCAAGAACAGTCGCTATTTCTGCTTATCAAACGAACATCCAAAGCCTTTAGGGAGAAATTAAATAACAGTTTTACTAAGGCGGGGCATGACGTCACAAGTGAGCAGTGGAGAATTCTCAAGTGCCTTTGGTACAAAGACGGGCAGGTACAGCAGGACCTTGCCGATGTTGTCCATAAAGACAAAACCTGCATTACTCGAATTGTTGACGCTATGGAAAAACGGGACCTGGTAGTGAGAATTCCTGATAAATCAGATCGACGGCAGAACTTGATCTATTTGACAAATAAAGGCAAAAGGTTACAGGAAGAGCTAATGCAGATTTTTCAACAAACATCTTTAGAAGCTCAAGAAGGCATCGATCCAAAGCAATTGGAGATTTTCAAAAAGGTTTTAGCGGAGATTCATCGTAACATTTCTAATCTATAATATACAATTTTTTTTAAGTATATCGTTGACTATACATCTGTATACATATCAACTGTAAATAGGAACTAATTGTCAATTGGTACATAAATATAGTATTGAATCAATACAGCGCAAAAAAAGTGGTTTTTGGCGAAGATGGTTAACTCGATGGTTGATTGCCCGGCTTCGTATAAAGTCAGTAGAAATTCGTACCTACATAATACAGGCTTTGGGCAAAGTCGGTGATGAAGCCGCTCTTCCCGTCATTCTCAATGCGGCAAAGGATACTGATAGTACCATACGCCGTTTTGCAGTATCGGCTTTGGCTGACCAGAGAGATACACGATCGGTAGATGCACTTATACTCGCCCTGGATGATACAGAAAATGACATTAGAGCAACCGCCGCTATATCTTTGGGATTACTTGGTGATGAAAAAGCAGAGAACGCCCTTTTAGAAATACTTAAAGATGAAGATATCACTGTCCGATCCCAGGCTGTAATTGCTCTGGGACATATTGGTTCTAGTAAAGCTCTTAACATACTCGACCAAATGGTGTTTACAGAACCCAACGAGTGGATTCGTCGCTACATAAGTCAGGCAATTCTTGAAATTAAAGGAGGTTTCTATTCGTGAAACGGATAGTCATTATTGGCAGCGTTGTTTTGGTACTTGTACTTGCTGGTTTGGTTATTGCTTTTACTACCACGCACGGTAAAAACAACAAGGGAACACCCTTGAAAACTGAAGTTGCCAAGCGCGGTGACTTTGTGATTAAGATCAACGCAACAGGTAACCTGGAATCATTGCTAACGGTACAGGTAAAGTCAAACGTAGAGGGAGAGATTAGCAAGCTTTATGTGAAAGACGGGGACTTTGTTGAAAAGGGTCAGATCCTGATCCAGATAAATGATAAGCAAGTTAGAGAAGATATGAAACAGGCTGAAGCTAATGTGTCAGCAGCGCAAGCAGAATTTGAGCAAGCTAGCCGGTCACTGTTAATCAAACAGAAGCAACTGGATAGCGACCTTATGCAACAGGGCGATTCTGTAGTACAGGCACAGGCAAGCTATAATGTAGCTAAAGCAACTACGCTACAGCAAATATCTCAGCAAGAAACAGATATTCAGGGTACGAAGGAAGCCCTTGCACAAGATAATATTGCTCTGCGACAGGCTCAAATTTCATTAAAACAGGCAGGACTCTCTCAGAGCGACATGGAGCAGGCAGAGAGCGCCGCTAAAGTGGATATGGATAATGCAGAATCCGAACTGAAGCGTACTCAGGAGATGTATGATAAGAAATTTGTTCCGAAAAAAACTCTGGAAAGCGCACAGACATCTTATGCAAATTCAAAATCTCGATATGAATCAGCACAAAAGAAAGTTCTATCACAGAAGGAAACTATAAATTCGGAAAAGGAAAATGTGACCATGCGAGAAGGCGCTGTCAATATGAGACAAACAACGCTTGAATTTCAGCAACAGAACCTAAATTTGCTAAAGCAAACCCGTATTGCCCAAGAGGAACAGGCTTCGACTCAGTTGAAAATTGCGCAAACACGCCAGAAACAACTTCAAGCAAACATTAATGATGAGAAAGAAGTCAGCCAACTCTCTATTGAAAGCGCAAAAGCGAATCTGCTGCGTAACCAAAGCACACTGACTAATCAGAAGGAACGACTAGGATGGACTACAATTGTAGCTCCCGTGTCGGGTATAATCACTGACTCAGCGATTAAAGAAGGTGAAATCGTTACTTCAGGACGCTCTGCTTTTTCGCAAAGCCCTGCATTGATGCAAATCGCTGACCTTAATCAAATGATAGTCAAGACGTCTATCAATGAAGTGGATATGGAGAAGCTCGCGGTCGGGCAGAAAGTAGAAATAAGAACTAAAGCCTACCAAGACAAAACTTATCGAGGGGAAGTTAAGGATATTGCACCAAGTGGACTACCGAGAGATAATATTATCTACTTTCAGGTTGAAATCACCGTTCTTGACTCACCTAAAGAACTTCGTCCCGGCATGACAGCAGATGTTGATATTGTAGTAGTTGAGCGAAAAGATGAGCTACTCCTGCCTATTGAAGCAGTCAAAAGCGAAGATGTTTCAACCGCTCTTTTAAATGTTCCAGCACCAAATGCTTCCCAGCTAAAACCCGGCCAGTCGGTTGAATTGGAATCAGCACGTGGCGCCAAATTCCAGGGTACAGTAAATAAACTTGTATCTGACAATAAAGACGGCAATGTGGAAGTTGCATTGACTAGCGCTAAAAAGGGTATGCGTCCCGGAAATACGTCTTTTAAACTTACTATTAATGGTAACACTATACCAGATGTTCCGGCTGTAGTTCATTCTGGTAAAGAGAGTTACGTGATGTTGATGCCGAAAGATAAAGGAAAAGATAAAGGAAAAGGTACATCAGGTGATGAGACTGTCAAAGGTATCAGAACAACAATAGAAGTAGGCGAACAGAATAATGCAGAGATCGAAATTTTAGGTGGATTGAATGCTGGAGATCAGGTTATTATACCAAGCCCGCCTGTGCCAGAGACTAAACAGCCTGAAAGACGACGGTAATGGAGGACTAAGATGAACCTGCTAGAAAGCATCATTTCAGGACTTCAAGTGTTGTATAGCCACAAGATGCGTACTCTTCTGACTCTACTAGGGATTATGATTGGCGTAGCGGCGGTTATTGGTATGATCTCTATTGGAGATGGCGCCAAAACAATTATTATGGAAGACTCTGAAAAAATCGGTGGTGCGACAATGATACGCTTCCAACGTTCTCGCCATATCCTGAAAGCAGGCAGATGGGTTCACAACACTAGCAAAGAAAATTTCGTCTATGAAGACGCATTGGCGATAGAGGAAAAATGCCCAACCGCAAAATATGTGCTTCCATCCATTGATGCTCGCTGGGGGACACGAATAACAGCAGGATCCGGTATGAATATGAAGGAAATGTATTCGGGTTATCAGGGGGTAGTCCCGGAATTTAAGAAAGCAATGAAGTGGGATACGAAAGAAGGGCGTTTCATATCCGATGCCGATATCGAATACGCAACTTCCGTCTGTGCTATAGGGCAGGACGTTGCAAAAGAGTTATTTGGCGATGATGATCCAATTGGCAGTGAAGTAAAAATAAATGGTCAGCGTTTCACTGTTGTTGGCATTATGGAAACACGAGGGCGCAGTTTAAGGTATGGTTTCAATCTTGATGAAACCCTCTTTATTCCGTTGACAACAGCGCAACAGCGTTTTACCGGAAATAAATATGTTAATGGAATATCGGTTCAAGCCAAAACTCCACAGCTTGTCCCTAAAACTATGGCAGAGGTTACAGCAATTCTGAAGGGGCTGCATGGAGGCGAAGAATTTTTCGATACTCGTGATGTTGCAAGCGGATTAGATTTTGTATTGAAAATTAATAAAATTATCAAGATACTTTTGACTGGTGTAGCAGGATTTTCGCTTCTGATCGGAGGTATAGGTATTATGAATATCATGCTTGTGTCTGTTGCCGAGCGCACACGAGAGATTGGACTGCGTAAGGCAATTGGTGCGAGACCCTTTGATATTCTTACACAGTTCCTAATAGAAGCTATTCTCCTATGTGCATTAGGTGGGCTAATAGGGTTACTGGTAGGTTTTCTCTTCGGTGCAGGAGTTGCATGGATCGTAACCAGCTTCATCACTAAAACTATCAGTTGGCCTTCTACGCTTCCATTATTCTGGGCAATTGTTTCTGTCGCTTTTTCGGCGGTTATTGGGATATTTTTTGGTCTTTATCCGGCGGTTCGAGCCGCTCGTTTAGCCCCGGTAGAGGCTTTAAGGATGGAATAAGGCATGTTCTTTTGGGATGGAATACTTACAGGATTGATTGGCTTACGCAAGCATCCATTGCGTGCTTTCCTTACTGTTCTTGGAATTGTCATTGGCATTGGTGCGGTTGTGAGCGTTGTTGCTATTGGGGATGGAGCTCGTGTTCTTACACTGACGGAAATTCAGCAGACAGGCGGCACTAACATCGTGGAAATCTATCGTAACCAATGGTCACGAAGCGGTCGAGGAGGAACTCTTGCTCAAACTGCACGGCAGGCAATCCGAACAGGACGCTGGCAATATAACCGTTCAGAAGATCTGAAATACCCAGATGTGTCTGCGATAGAATATGGTGCCGATCAGGTGATACAGGCAGTTGCTGAGACAGACACTGATGATATAAATGCTACCTTTGGCGGAAACACGAAAGATTCACGCCTTATCGGTGCATCAATGGGCTATGAAAAATCTCATAACTGGTATGTTACGTCGGGGCGTTTTCTGAATGATCTTGATGTTAAGCAAGGTGCGCTGGTTACAGCAATCGGTGCACAGTTAGCCAAAGACTTGTATGGTGAATCAGACCCGGTTGGAGAATTTATCCGCGCACAGCGATTTCGTAAGCACTGGGGTGATTCGTTTGATCTTCGTCTCAAAATAATCGGAGTAATGCAGGCTAAGGGTGATGTTGGAGCAACACAGGGATGGGATGATTTCATCATTATACCAATTACCACATATCAAGAACGAGTATCTGGGAAAAAAAGTGTTGCACGTATTCGCGCAGAGGTAGCAGACGTAAATCAACTAGATCAGGCAGCAGTTGAGATTAATGATGTTTTAAGCCGACAGCATCCTGGACCAGATAATCAATACGAGATATGGATGGCTACTGAGGAGTTAGCAACAGCAGAGCATGTAGGATTGATAATGAAGCTGATGCTTGGCGGAATCGCTAGTATTGCACTTCTTGTGGCTGGTATTGGTATAATGAATATAATGTTAATTTCCGTTACCGAGCGTACAAAGGAAATCGGTTTACGTAAGGCAATCGGTGCTAGAGGCTGGGACATTCTATTTCAATTTCTGGTGGAATCCGCAACACTTAGTATTGGCGGTGGCATATTAGGTATCTTCTTTGGAATTTTTCTAGGACGCACCTCTGCAAGACTCATATCGAAATTTGTGTGGGAAGATACGCAGTGGCCGGTTGTTTTCTCCATGTCTTCCGCTATTATAGCGTTTGCAGTAGCGGTGTTCGTGGGAATATTCTTTGGTCTTTATCCCGCAAGGAAAGCGGCACGTCTAAGTCCTATTGAAGCATTAAGACGTGAGGCATAATATAGATAGTATCAGAAAGGATAGTAATGCTAATCGAGGTTCGAGAGCTAACGAAAATCTATAAAATGGGTGGTATTGAGGTACATGCACTGCGGGGTGTGGACCTTAATGTCGAGAAGGGCGAGTTTGTGGCGGTTATGGGACCTTCAGGATCGGGCAAGTCCTCACTCATGGATATTCTAGGTTGCTTGTCCAAACCAACAAACGGTTCTTATAAGTTGGAGGAGGAGGAAGTAGGAAAATTATCAGAAAACCAACTTGCGGCGATCCGAAATCGCAAGATCGGATTTATATTTCAGGCTTATAACCTACTACCGCGCACAACTGCTTTGCGCAATGTAGAACTCCCATTAATCTACGCAAGAGTACCTCGTAGGGAACGTCGTCAGCGTGCGCTTACCGCATTGGAGGCAGTTGGATTAGCGGATAGAATACATCATAGACCCAACGAAATGTCTGGAGGACAGCAACAGCGCGTTGCTATTGCTCGAGCCTTTGTTAATAAACCGTCAATCTTCTTTGCAGATGAGCCGACAGGGAATCTAGACACGAAGTCAAGTGAAGAGGTTATGAAAGTCTTTCAGCAATTAAGCGAAGCTGGAAATACTATATTAATGGTTACACATGAAAATGATATTGCGGCATATTCTCAACGCATAATAAGACTTCGTGATGGCTTAATTGAATCAGATAAACGAATCAAATAAATAAACAGGGATGCTGTTACCCAACCCATTTTCAGTGAGACCAAGATTACAGCGTTGGGAAAGGATGGAAGCATAAAGATACAGAAGAAACTCCTTGTTTCGTGAAACACTTCCATCATCATGATAGAAATGCTCTGAGAAATGTATCCAACGATCTACTTCTATGAGTAGATTGGTAAGTTCAATCTGTGGTAGCATCTTAACAATGCGTTGCTTCAGAGCTATAGCACTTTCCAGCCTATATTCCGCATCTATAGGTGATATAACCAATTCGCCATTATCCAGACGGACCTTCCCATCACCTGTTAACATTACATTTACTCTTGTCAACATTCCCTCCAATTCGGTTTTACGTTTCTTCAGTCGATCGGTTCCCGATGATGGAATGCTATCTGTTGTCATACCTCTGGTCTAAGCTTCAGCCAGATATCTTTGGGGATAAGATAGGTCTCTGGATTGGCATAATTTGGTAGCGGCATCGAGGTGTTCTTCTCTGATTTTTCTTGACTTATGTTTTAATTATTTGTTAAGATTTTAGATGCTGACCTAAAAATGCCTAACATGCTAGGTGAAGAACTGGAAAAGCCAAAGTGGGTGCGGAAATTAAATAGTTAAATCGGTGTCTGATGGAAATGAAAAGACTAAATATAATAAAAATTCCAAACATCATCATAGTTATTTTTTTGATGATCATTTTTATCTCCTGTGGAACGGTGATACATAGTGTTGGTTATGGTCTGTCAGAACGTGAGGTCGAGGACTTATACAGAGATGCAGAATCAACATATAATGCGATCCTTGATGGACAAATAGAAAGCTCTCAAAAAAACTGGAGTTATGTAATTAAACAGTTCAATAAGGTCGTTGATAATCATCCCAACAGTAAAGTTGCGGATGACGCCTTGTATAACATCGGAATGAGTTATATCTGGTCTAATGATTTGACGAAGGATTCGCCACAAAAAGCGATAAAAGTCTTTGATCGGCTTATCAAGAATTACCCCAAAGGCGACCTTGCTGACGAAGCACAATATTGGAAAGCGTATGCGTATTCCCTAGCAGAAGATTACAGACATGCGATTGATGAATACGAAAAGTTCGGATCAAACTACCCACAGAATAGTCTATACTCAGAATCCCTTTATCAGATCCATGAATGTCGTGCAAGGCTTGATAATAGCAAGAAGAAGACTGAAAAAGATCCACAAATTCGTGAAAAAGAAACTATTGACTTGAAAAAGCCTGATAGTCCTGATAGTAAAGAAAAGGAATCATCCAAAATAGATCCGCCTTCATTTTCTCAACCCGTATCCACATTAACACCAATCCCGAATAAAGTAGATTCAGAGAGGAAAAAGCAAGATAAACGATCACAAATAAATGACATAAGGTTTAATTCATCACAAGACTTCACTCGTGTGGTACTTGACCTTAATAAACCTGCAAAGTATGATACTAAGAAACTTGAGAATCCTCTCAGACTATATATTGATATAAAAGAGTCAGTTATATTTCCGGCTAAACAGAATATCACCATCAACGATGATCTTATCAAAGGCATAAGAGTTTCTCAGTTTGATGAAAATACAGTCAGAGTAGTATTAGACCTAAAAGATTTCAAACAACATAAGGTTTTTTCGCTTAAAGAACCTTATAGAATCGTTACTGACATCTATGGACAGGAGCAATCTCCTGAATCAGATAAAGTCAGTCTGGAAAATAAGCAAGTAACAAAACGTAATCAGCCTTTAAATTCTGCCTCCAAACCGGACAAACCCACAACACTGGTCAGGCAGTTGGGATTGAAAGTCAGAACTATAGTAATAGACCCTGGACATGGGGGAAAAGACCCCGGCGCAACAAAGTCTGGTATGTGTGAAAAAAATTTTGTTCTTGATATTGCCAAGCGTCTTAGAAATCTGCTGAAATCCAAAGGATTTTATGAGGTTCGCATGACAAGAGAAACTGACGTATTCATCCCGCTTGAGGAAAGAACGGACTTTGCTAATCAGAATGGTGCAGACCTTTTTGTGAGTATTCACATAAACGCATCTAAAAGCCCAGACGTCAGAGGTATCGAGACTTACTACTTATCACTTGCAAATGATGAGGAATCGAGATTGACAGCCGCCTTTGAGAACGCATCTGCTGATAGAGGTATCAGAGACCTTGCCAGCCTGATTGGCAGATTGTTGAAAAGTACCAAAATAACCGAAAGCCGTGCTTTTGCCAATGTAGTGCAATCACATCTTTGCCAGACGACAAAGGCTTGTGATCGTGGAGTCAGACGCGCACCGTTCATTGTTTTAATAGGCGCTAATGCACCATCAATACTTGTTGAACTCGGATTTATATCCAATGAGCAGGATGAAGAGCTTCTCAATAGTGATGAATATAAAGATAAATTGGCAAATGCACTTATGGACAGTATTGAAGACTACGTAAAGGTTATGAATTCAACGTGATTGATAAAATGATAGAAGATGATGCTAATGATGAAATGAATTTTGAGGAAGTTGTAGAGATTCCAATAGACGGAGTGCTTGATCTGCACACATTTGCCCCACAGGATGTTAAAGACCTTGTTTCTGTATACCTTGATGAATGTATGTCGCGCGGTATAACTGAAGTGCAGATCATTCATGGCAAAGGTAAAGGAACATTGCGAAAGATCGTCCATTCCATTTTAGATCGAAATCCTGACGTAATTTCATACAGTTACGGCAATTCATGGGGGTCAACAGTCGTAACACTCAAGAGAGTGAAGAGTAATGAGTAAAAACTACTTGGAAATTTGAAAAAAGATTCGCAAAGATTCATGAAAACTCGTGAACACTAGCAGATAAAACATTTAAAACATTTTCATTATTATGTATGAGCATTTGCTTATGGGTGACTTGATTGAAAATACTCATAACTCATCACTTATAATATTTACGGTATTTCTTATCAGGTTTCGCATAATTAATCACAGTACCAAGTATGCTCATACCATTATCTCGCATAATCTGCACCGACTTAAGAGCAACGTCTTTATTGGTATGACCCAATTTCACTACCAAAACAACACCATCAACCATGAATCCAGCAGATGTAGACTCTGAACCGAGTGTTATCGGTGTTGAATCGAATATAATAAAATCATAACTTTCCTTAGCTGTTTGTATAAAATTGCTCATATTTTCAGAAAGCAACAACCCCGAAAGCTCATGCTGATCATCTTTGGTTCCAGTTGTGACAACGTAAAGATTACTAATAATAGTGTGGTTTACAACGTCGTCCAACGAAGCCCTTTCTAAAAGTAAGTCTATCAATCCTGCTTTGGCGCTTAGTTTTAACAAACGATCCTGCGAAGAGTGACGATGATCTATCTCTATTAGCAGAACCTTCATGTTTGTACTTGCCAGAGACATAGCAAAGTTTGCAGAGACAAGTGATTTTCCTTCCTTTGGTACAGAACTTGTTATTAAGATTACTTCTCCTTGATGCTTCTCAGTTTCAGATTTAGGGGTTACATCATCTCTATTGAATTTCAATGACGATAAAATTTCCATTCGAAAAGTCATATATGATTCTCGATAAAGCTCTCTAACCCAGCGTTTACGATTGCTATTGGAGCTACCATATATTAGCAAAGGGGACCAATCCCTTTTCTTCCATACTCTTAGTTTTGGAATACTTCCAAGAACCGTGAGCCCCAAAAATTTTTTTACATTTTCAGGCGTATGAATTGAGTTATCCAAAAATTCCCAGAGCAGAATTATACTTGCTCCAAGCAATAGCCCTATAATAGGGCTAGCCAAAGAAAAGATAATACCTCTAGAACTTTTTGGGAATAAAGGTTCAATGGCACTTTCAATAATCGTTGCTGACCTATTCTGCATAAGGTATTGAGCCTTTAATTCCTCATGTTTAGATGCAAGTTCCGCATACAATTGCTGGTTAAATAAAACACTTGCAGCAAAATCCGACAATCCGAATATCTTATTGTATTTTTGTATAGCTTTATTCTCTTCTACCATTAGCTTCTGCTTAGTTTCAGCTAATTGATTTTTAAGATCAATCACGTCTGGATTTGCATCCGGGAAGCGTTTTCTGAGCGTGTCCAATCTGAGTTCTATCTGCATAACGCTGGCTTTTAGCGTAGCAACCGATTGTGTTATATCTGAAGCTACATTATTTTGTCCATACTGTGAAGATTGTGATAGTCCACTTCCAAGAAGAATAGGGCTAAATGCTGGAGTTAAACCCTCTTTCGCCTCGTATTTATGCAAGAGTTGCCTTGATTTATCCAGATCATCTTTTGCCTCTGCCAGTTTATCTCCCATTGCGTTTATGAGTTTATCCCAGGTATTCTGAGCAGAAGATTGGGATAGTTTAATGTATTCATTTGCGATGGCATTTGCTAGATCTTTGGCTTCTTCGGGTGTTTCAGCAGAAGCCTTTATATCCAAAAGGTTAGATTGGCCTCTTCTTAATACGTTGAGATTATTCTGAATTTTTTGTATCAATAATCTTTGATTAAGGTTGGCATTTTCCTCTTTCTTATCGTATTGAAGTTTCTTGACTACTCTTTCTACTAGATCTCTACCTTTAATTACCTCAATCTCGGTCGCCATATCACCTGTCATTCCAGTAGGGATGTAGAAAGCGAAAGAAGCAGCAAGTCCTCCAGAAGGACTTATGGTCGGTAACTTCACAGCCGCTGTGGCTTCATATAGGACTGGAATTCTAGAAATGTATAAACGTATCATAACTATCACAAAGGCAAGTGCGATTGCTACAACCCACCATCTTCGCATAAAAAGAAATAAGTAATACCTGATATTGGTACTTTCTTCTGGTTCTTCTTGAACCTGAAGTATCTGTACCTGTCTATTTTGCTCGTCCATAATATATCTGTCCAATGACTAGCTTATTTACCTATCTGTCCAATGACTAGCTTAATCGTATAAACCGTTGCGAGGGTGCCAACTGCGAACTTTAACACACTTACAACCTGTCCCCACCTGTCGGTAACTTTCTGAATTATAACTTTAGTAGGTACAACTATCAAGTCTCCTGGGGCAATCTTTACTTTATCTCCTTTGACGACCATGCCATTTGCCTTGATAACGTACGTTGCTTTTTCGTCTGCATCTTTCGAGTAGCCACCAACCATTTTTAAATATTCATTCAGACTTTTTCCTTGAATATAAACAAGAGATGATGGTTGAATAACAGCACCGGTCACCGATACTAATATTGGCATGGTTGGTATCATAATAATATCACCATCTTCCAGAATGATATCGTCCTTTGTTCCGAAATTTGTAAGTGCTTTGCTTATATTAACAAGCAATCTTCCTGGTGGAAGCAGGCTGAATATCTTTCTAGCAGGCGTAACCATCGTATATTGATACTGATTTGTTTCTTCCAATTCTCCTCCTACAGATTGTCCAATAGACTGAACCTGCTGTGGAATGCTCGTTATGGCTTCAGTTCCTGTTGTTTGGCTAACTAAACCCATTAATGAAGATGCTACTTGGGAAGTATTAGAACTTTTTTCTGTACTGGCAGGATTCTTCATGCCTTGTTCAAGCCATGCGTGAGCCGACTCTCGCATAAATTCTTGAACAGATAATCCATCAAGCAGACCTCTAACCTGACGAAGACTTTTCTGCTGTTCTTCCAGAACTAAATATTCTACTCTCCTTGTAACTGTAGAAGCCTCTGGGTATGCTCTTTCTGTTAATCCACCAGCCCTTTTTATTAAATCACTTAGTCGTTCATCACTTTTCAACGTGTAGTTTCCTGGATATTTAACCTCTCCGCCCAACGTCACAACACGTAACGTATCCAGAAATTCTTTATTTCTACGAACAAAGACTACATCTTCGTCTTTGAGCTCAGGATCATTAGCATTATTCTCTTTTGTTAATGATGTTACATCTGCAATAACATTAATACTTTTTCCATCATCGTTAATTCTTGATATTTCCACACTTTTGTTTGCTCCAGGCATTAATCCTCCTGATATAAATATGAGATCAGAAAGCTTCATATTAATAGTCCTGTTATATGTATTTGGTTTCTGAACCGCTCCATAGATGATAACAGTATTCTTGGGTTTATATTGTACTTCTCCTAAAGTGTAAACTCTCAAAGAATCTCCATTCTCAAGAAGCACGTCAGCTGATTCATCACCCGAAAGTGCTTTGGCAAGATTTACTGGTATTATCATTTTAGTTTCATTGTCTGGCAGAATTCTCTCAATATCTGCACGATCCAGATAAGCATTTGGCAAAACTCCTCCAGAGCGATAGATCAAACCTGATATTTTCATTCCATCAGTTCTATTAAACGTATCAGGATTCTGGACAGCGCCAAGTGATATTACCTTGTTTTCTGGTTCCCATCTTGCTTGTTCGTAAGTATCAACCCGAATCTCATCTCCGTCTTTAAGCTCAAGATTATTCTTAGGGTCATCCTGCAAAGCAAGTTTAAGGTTTATATAAAAACCTTGCGTAGCCTTCTGCCTTTCATCCAACCTTAGAAGTAGCATTCTATCAGGAAAAGCATCCGGGAGAATACCTCCCGCCATCTGAATAAGATCAGATACTTTCATACCATCTGCACGAACGAAAATTCCTTGATTCTGCACCGCTCCTGAGATTATTACCTCCCTTTTGGGTTCCCATCTAGCATCCTGATAAGTATATATCATCAAGGTATCACCATCTTGCAAAGTGACATTGTTATCAGCATCTTTTTGCATAGCTAGTTTAAGGTCAATTGGGATACTCTTTGTCACATTTCTAGCATCATCACGCCTAAAAATATAAGCTCTATCAGTGTAAGCATCGGGTAAAATTCCACCCGCCTTAATCAATAGGTCATATATTTTCATCCCATCGGGTCGTTCATAAGACCCTGGATGTTGAATAGCGCCATGAACATCCACCATTCTATTAGCGGTCCATTTCACATCCCATTTCGAGTAAATTATTAGCTTATCCCATTGATCCAGAGTAACATTGCTATCAGGTTCACCAGAAAGAGCTTTGGATAAATTTAACGGAATGAGAGTTGTAGTTTTTTTATCAGAATTAATCTTTATAAGGTCCGCTCTTTCCATGAAGGCTTCACCAAGAAGACCCTGTGCCATATTTACAAGATCAGATACACGCATACCGTCTTTCAATTGATATGTCCCGGGCATATTAACTTTACCTTCAACCGTAACAGTATTCATCCTTTCAGAAGGAATTGAAAATACAGTTACCGCATCACCATCTAATATGAGAGCATCAGACTTATCAGGGTCTGAGAGATCCGCATCAATGATCACTCTTTTCCTGCTTGAATCCACTGAATCAATTTTTATTCTCTGCAAAAAACCTGTGGGACGTATACCTCCGGCAATTTTGATAAGTTCCTTCAGGTTCTCGCCTTCCTTTAATTCATACACAGCAGGTTTCTTCAATTCACCAGTTATAGTTACTGTCCTTCCAACTAGCGGTATCATTATAGTATCGCCAGATTCAAGACTATAGTCCTGACTTGAATCACCTTTCATCAAAAACCTGTAAAAATCTATAACCTTCGTTTCATTTCTCTTTATGAGTCTTATGTCTCTAAGAGAACCACTCTCATTTGGACCCCCACACATATATAGAGCGTTAAACAACGTGGTGACAGCACTGACAGCATAACTCCCTGGTCTAAAGGTCTCACCGGTAATAAATATCTGAATACTTCTCAATTTATCAAGCGTCGCAAAAAGGGTAAGGTTTTTGTATGCTACTCTTGAAAGCCCTGCCTTTACAGCATCTTGAAACTGTGCCAAAGTCATACCTCTAGCAACTATTTTACCGAGTTTTTCTATCGTAACTTCGCCATTTTCATCAACGATAAGTGATTCAGTTGTTAGATCCATAACATCAGTCCAGTAAGTAATAGTTATCTTGTCCCCCGGTCCAAGAATATACCTGTCGGGAACAGTCGCATTCACGTTAGCATTCATCATATCAATAGGTCCAACAAATCCAGATATAGCATCTTTTTGTGCTATCCCAGTTTGTTCTGTCCTAGTTTGTATTGTCTCTGCATCATTTTCAGCAGAAATCATCTCATTTGAAGAAATGTTTTTATCTGACTTTAATATTCTATTCCTAGCGCCAGCAAAAAAATCATAACCAAACCTTGTAAGAGTCGGCGGAAACTTAGCCTCGATTCTCTCAGTCTCTTCAGTAATACTTTTTAATTGTCTTATGCTTACTTGCAATTGTTGGGGATTAATTTTGATTGGTAGTTTTGATTTGAACACATTTATAAAAGCAGGTATTGGCCTTCCAACAGCCTGAATTTCTCCCAGAGGGGGATAATATACCATACCGTTGGGTTGCACGACTATCACGTGGTTATAGTTAGCATGGTCCTCTATCGTGATATAAATGACGTCACCGGGTTTAATTATATAATCGGGTGTTTGATCAGGTTCAATTTCGGTGAAATCCACACGACCTTTGATTGATGTTGTTACCAGAGGATTATCTATGTACCCAATTAAACTAGAAGTAATGTTCTGTGCAATCTGACTTTCGGTGAATCCGACAGCCTGAATCTCACCCAGTGGTGGATAAGATATTTTGCCATCAGGTTGAACGACTACATTTAGGTTATACTCCCCATGATCTTTCACAATTATATTAAGCATATCTCCAGGACTAATCAGATATTCTTTTTTTTCTGCTACAACCTCCTCAGGCTTCATTTCTTCTTGAGGTATAGCTTCTTCGGCTAATTCCTTCCCAGGTTTAATAAACACCTTTACTTGCGGCGCGGTTACGAATGGTTTCAACTTCCCCGTAAGCTCATCTTTCAACATAGATTCCGTTTTCCCTGAAGCTTTTATAACCCCAAGCTTTGGATGTGATATCTGTCCATTTCGCTGAACGGTAGCAATTTGATCATATTGTGGGTTCCCTATGACATTGATAGTTACAATATCATTCGGCTTGATAATATAATCCGCTGGATCAGTCGAAATTGTTACTTCTGGCAAATAGGTGATTTGCTGCAGAATATTCTCAATGTCTGTTCTAAGCTGTGCAGTTGTGCGACCGGCTGCTTGTATCTCGTCGAATTTCTGGTAATGTATCTTTCCATTCTTTTGAACCATCACTGTTTGATTATAGTCTTCATTATCTTTTACAATGATGTTTATCATGTCTCCTGTCTTAATATATTGTTGTACCTGCTTCACTTTTATATCTACGATCGGAGAGCTTACGTATGGTTGTAAAAAAGATTCGATCTGTTTCTTAAATAGACCTATAGATAACCCGCCTGCCGGTAATTTTTTCCGTGATAGATATGACACATTACCAGCCTGATCTACGACAAGTGTTTTACTGTAATCTTCATATCCCTTCACGTCAATAGTTATCTCATCACCAGGTTTAATGATCTGATCTTCGGGCTGACTAGTAGTTTTCTTATTTATTTCTGCTGCTGTTGGAAGGTTTAAGTTATCTGAATTCGATGGCATCGTTACTGCTATGGAGCTACAGAGAAGCAAGAATGAAAAGATGAAGATTAAAATTGGAATTACATACTTATTACTAACTCTAATCGCTTTTTTATCTGATGTCAACATACTGAATCCCTCGATCATTTTTTTGGATAGTTTTACCTTTATTCTTTTTCTATAAACAGTGTCTTATTATATATCATCACTATTTATTTTGTCAATGCCATATTCATATTAGAGACTGTTTTGATTTAGTAGGTGATTCAAAGTGGTCAGTTCCATCAACGCCCTAACCCAAGGTCTGCAAGCATATTGACTATACAAAGATGGTATTGAAGCTTGCTCTGTATAGACATCCTTGTAACTAAAAAGATCAAAACGTAAAGTCTGCTCTCCGCTTCTGGATAATGTCGGTCTAAAACTAATCCAATTACTTAACACGACTTGGAATGTTATTGCCAATAACAAACGAGATTGATAAAATAAAAGACAGCAATTCGTGTTTTGAGTATCTGTTTTTTCAGAAGTACCAGCATATTTATTCGAATTTTTATTTCTGCATTTTTAGTTTTACGTAGTATATTCTCAAGTTCGTCTATGTTTTCCTTAATGTCAGGTATTCTTTTATTCATAGTGCAAAGTATAGCACATAATGCACTATTATTTTTGGAAATTGGTATAATATCATACGATTAATGTGTCTGAATACTAGGGAGTATACTATGATAGGGGTGTTTGATAGAAAATCAAGGAAGAAGATAGAATTTATATTTGGGTCAGGTCAGGAAAAATATGGTAAAGACCCTATTATTACAGGTAAACTTGCTGCAAGAAAAGCATTACTAGATATAGAATCAAAAATTAACGGCAAAATTGACAAGAAACTCATTAGTTTAGCCATCATTTCCTGTTCAAAAATGACAAATAATGAGAAATATAATCTATGGGGGTTGATTAAGGGAGTAAAAGATGAGACAGAAGTATCACTATCGCAGATTGTTACTACTACCGATTGTGAGATCATTGGTGGTATGATAGACGACAATTCCATAGCTTGTGTTATGCTATACTCGAATAAACTAAGCATAAGGGTTGGACTTGCAAGGATTTTCGAACTGGATATGCCGTTTTATCAATGGCTATACAGATGGTTTACAAAAGGTTTCAAGGTGTTCAAATGATATTCAAGGCTACGATGGAAACCTGATGATGGAACTCAGTGGTGTAGTAATCGGGTTTGCATTCTGCACGAATCTATGGTTAAATTCTGTGAGTGGCAAATTCCTTGCAGTATATCAGATGTAAATAGAAACCGCTGAAAATATAACGATTTGGAATCTTGTGATAATCATAAAAATTTGTATCGGGGGTGAATTAAATGGGTATATTAGATAGGGTAAAACTAAATTTAAGGGCAAATATGAATTCCATGCTCGATAAAGTTGAAGACCCGGAAAAGATGATGGATCAACTTCTGCTGGACATGCGGGAAAGCATTGTGGAATTCAAGAGATCAATCGTAAACGCAGTAGCCGGGGTAAAGTCGTTGGAACGTGAGATTACAGAAAACGCTGAAAAGGCAAAGCTATGGGAAGAAAGAGCGGCGTTAGCTCTGACAAAGGGCAGCGAGGAACTCGCAAAAAAAGCACTGGATCAAAAGCTAAAATGCCTTGATAATGAAAAGAGAGCAACAACTGAACTGGAACAGCAAAAGCGAACAGTAGAAGAACTAAAAGCAAGTTTACCAATTCTGGTAGAAAAGCTAGATGAGCTTTACAAGAAAAAGCGTGAATTGATAAGAAGGTCAATGGAGATTAAAAAGGACGCTCAGATCGGTCGTTCCAAAGATTTAGTATCTGAGATTGGTATTGATTCAACCGTTTTCTCTACTTATGATTCAATGGTGGACAAGGTAAAGTCACTCGAAGATCAAGCCGCTGCACTCGCTGAACTCGAAAAAGATGACGTTGACGTGGAATTCAAAAAGCTTGAGAAAAAGTTACAGATAGAAGCTGAATTAAAAGCGGCAAAAGAACAGAACAAAGGATGACGGATGAAGGCGGAAGGATGAAAGAAGGGAATGAGCTATTCTTTTCATCCATCATACTTCATACTTGGATGTCATGGCAGAATTTCAACACTTGCCTGAACACATTCGCAAAGCAGTGCTTGAACACACATTACCTGATGAACAGATTAAAATGTGTTTCGTGGCAGGTCTGTCCATGTTTTCCAGTAAAGATTACGTTGTGATCACATCAAAGCGAGTGTTGGTGATTGACGAAAGATACTTAGGGTATCTAGGTAAATCCTACGTCAACATCAAAGAGAATGTGCCAATCGAAGAGATAATATCTATTGAGATAATCAGAAGCTTTACTAACAAGCTGTTAGGGCAAGCAAGCATGGGTCTTCAGGTTGATAGATACAAATATCTGATCAACAACGGTGGCTTGGGTGAGATCAAGAAAGCCGCTAAACTTATAGACGAGATAAGGCAACGTTGATGCAGGGAGCAAAATAAAGGTTGATTTGACGGTTCCTTTATGATACATTATAATTAAAGATGTTTAGAAGAACTGAAATTTTAACCCTTTGGTAGAGCCAATAATAAAAGGAGAACTCTAATGATAGAGGTAGAAATTGCTATGGTAAGGCTCGATCCGGAAGCAAGGGCTCCCATTGTCATCCTTAGGGAAAAAGAGGGCAAGTCCAGACGTTTTTTGCCGATATGGATAGGCATATTTGAAGCACTTGCAATTGTTACAGAGCTTGAGAATCGCGAAAAAATCAGACCCATGACCCATGATCTGCTAAAATCAATTATTGATAATCTGGGAGCAGAGGTAGTATCTATATTGGTTTCGGATCTTAGAGAGGATACGTTTTACGCTGAAATCAACTTACGCTTAAGTGATGGCAGTGTAATCAAAATAGACTCACGACCAAGTGATGCTATCGCTTTGGGAATTCGGACGAAGTCCCCTATCTACGTGTCTGAAAAAGTTATGACGGAGTCTGGCATTAGTCAAGACATGATGGATACAAGCCCTGAAGATCAACTGAAAATGATCCTTGATACTTTGAAACCGGAAGATTTTGGCGACAAGGTCTGACGGTTTATCTGATTCGTTGAAGCAATGAAGTGGACTCGTGATCGTAATTTTACCTTCATTACGAAGGTTACAGCTTTCATTATGAATTTTATCATTTTTATGTAATTGCTTACTTTTGACCCCGCTGCAATATATATGGAGGTAACTACTATGGGGGTCCTTGAAAGAATAAGCAGGATAATAAGGTCAAATATAAATGATCTTTTGGATCATGCCGAAGATCCTGAAAAGATTCTGCAACAGCTTATAGCTGATATGCAACAGGACTTGAGGGAAGCAAAACTTCAGGTTGCGGCGGCTATAAGGGAACAAAAGAAAATTGAAGCCCATTATCAGGAAAATACGATTATGGTTGATGTGTGGGAAAAACGCGCAGAATCAGCCATAAAAGAGCAAAACGACTATCTGGCAAGAGAGGCCCTGAAACGCAAGCGAACCTGTGAGCAACTGGCTAGAGAGTATAAGCGACAACTGGAGGATCAAACCAAAAGCGTGCAGTCTCTAAAGACCGGTCTTGCTGAACTTACGGCAAAGCTGGATGACGCCAAACGCAAAAAGGACCTTCTCATTGCTCGCCAAAAACGTGCAAAGGCTCAGAGAACCATAAGCGAGACAATGAGTGGGATCTCCAGATCAGGTGCTTTCTCCGCTCTTGAAAGAATAGAGAATAAAGTGAAAGAGGCCGAAGCACACGCTGATGCTCTGGCTGAAATGGAAAAAGATAAGCTGGAATCAAAATTTACTGATCTGGAAAATAAGGATATAAACGATGAACTGACACGCCTGAAAGCTAAAGTAAAAGATCAGGAGAATTAAAAGTATGAAGGCGGAAAGATGAAGGATGAAAGCTGGATTGTAAAATTCTCCTAAAGAAATCCTTTAACTTCAAATTATAATTCATCCTTCAAAATTCGGGAGTGTGTTTATACTATGTTAAAAAATTTGCTAATACTTATACTTATTGCAATTCTAGCAGCAATCGGTGCCGTAGCTGGTTTTCGTATCCTGAGTTGGTTTATTGGAGCATTTTTCAATGTTGCCATTTTGATTTTAGCAATCATGGGCATTTTCTTTTTGTTAAAAAAATTGCGCACCAAATAAAAGCAATAACACGCCAATACCCCTCTCAAAAGGGGATTTGATGGTGTGTTATTGCCCATAATACACGAGTTTATCACAAGTATGCTAACCAATTTTTTGTGCCAGTCTATCATACTCACCCTGTTCGTCCTGAAGAACCTTCTCGATTAGATACGTATCATCATTCAAGCCGTTCTCCTCCTTTTTATACCTATAAGACGCCCGACGGGAAGAAAACATATCATTTAAAAGTTACGGGTTTACAATACCTTTTGAGATGTTTTATTTTAGCCTAATTTTCTGTTGTTTTTCAATCACCATTATGATATTCTTTTATTTGCGTAATTCGTGATTAATTATTAAACTTTTACGCACCCAATTCAAAAGAACCATTTAATCAGATTTGCCAATCAATCATAAATTGTGAGGAGTTTTGAATGAATAAACTTGAGGGCAAAAAGGCAATTGTAACAGGCGGTGGTCGTGGAATTGGGCGCGCTATTGCGCTTGCGATGGCAGAGGAAGGATGTGACATAGCAGTATTATCCCGCACTCGTGGCGAAATAGAGCGCACAGCAAACGAGATTGCCATGTTTGGCTCGCAGGCATTGGCTATTCAGGCAGACGTATCCGACCCTCTGGACGTTGAATATGCTGTGAATGAAATCATAAAAGCCTTCGGGAGAATTGACATTCTCATTAATAACGCAGGTATCGCCATATTCAAGCCATTCCTAGAACTAACACTAACAGATTGGGACAGGACAATGGCTGTCAACCTTCGCGGGGCGTTTATATGTGCGCAAGAAGTTGCAAAACAGATGGTTATTCAAGAATCAGGAACTATAGTTAATATATGCTCTAGCGCATCCCAAAAGGCATACCCGAACCAATTAGCTTACGTGGCATCAAAACATGGAATGATGGGATTGTCAAAGACATTAAGCATAGAATTACAGCCTTATGGTATCAAAGTCCACGCCATAAGTCCCGGCGGAGTAGATACAAAGCTGACTGCCGATGCCCGCCCGGAAGTTGACAGATCGGATTGGATGCACCCGGAGGACATCGCACAAGTTGTCATGATGCTCTTGACCATGCACGACCGTGCAACCATAGATGAGATATACATCCGCCGTTACGACGCCTCATTGATGTAAGTCAGCTAAGATTCCACTCTTGAGAGACTGTTATAATAATTGGCATAGGAGGATAAATTCATGGCATTCTTAAACGTAAACTATCACAGTGAATCATTACAGAAAGCATGTTCCATGCAAATCATACTACCGGATAATACGAAAGAACCATACCCGGTTATGTACCTTTTACACGGATTGTCTGACGATCACACAATCTGGAGCCGAAGGACACGCATAGAATGGTACGTTCGTGACTTACCATTGGCTGTGGTGATGCCCGATGGCGGGAGAGGATTCTACTGCGATGCTGTTAATGGACCGGCGCATGAATCACACATAATCAAGGATGTTATCGGCTTTGTTGATACACATTTTAATACAAAGTCTGAACGTTCTGGGCGTGTTATCGCTGGTCTTAGTATGGGCGGGTATGGGGCACTAAAACTGGCATTAAAATTCCCTGATATGTTTTGCAGTACCGTCAGCCATTCAGGAGGTGTTGCCGCTGGTCATAATCCTTTTAGAGAAGAACGTGCATCAGAAATGCGCCTGATATATGGCGATAATCCTGTCGGCGGAAAAGATGATCTTTGGGCAATCGCTGAACGTGTTGACAGAAGCAAACTGCCCGCTATTCGTATAGACTGCGGTCTTAGCGACTTTTTGCTAGAGGATAACAGAGCGTTCCATCAGCACCTAAACAGGCTGAATATACCCCACGAATACGAAGAATTCCCTGGCGACCATAACTGGGATTTCTGGGATACGCACATACAAGAGGCAATCAAATTCCATATCAGATTCTAGACCCAAATTTTCTTGACAGTCTGAAATGTATTCTGTCAAGAAATAATCCTAGAATTAGACAGACTACGCCAAGACCTAATATTGCAAGACCCGTCAAATGGCCGCCAAGTGGATAATAATATTTATAAACTTCTACTGAACCCATATAATGCTTATCTTTTAGCGGAAAAATAACCCATACCAGACCAATAACAATAGATATTATTGCTAAAGCAAAAATAAAATTCACAATGACCCCTAATATAACAACTAAAGTATTCATTGCATCGCCCCTTGTTATTCATATCTCAAGGCTTCAATCGGATTAAGTCGAGCCGCTTTTCTGGCAGGATATACCCCAAAGAATATTCCGACTAAGGCAGAGAATAAGAAACCAAGTAATATTGCATCCGCAGATATAACAGTTTGCCATCCTGCAAGTTTAGATATTAATCTTGCTCCACCAACTCCAAAACCTATACCAAGCGCTCCGCCTATTATACTGAGAAACATTGATTCGACAAGGAACTGAGTTAAAATATCACGTCTTTTCGCGCCAACAGCCTTTCTCGTCCCGATCTCACGGGTGCGTTCTGTAACCGATACCAGCATTATATTCATTATTCCTATACCACCTACTATGAGTGAGACTGCGGCTATTCCAGCAAGCAGATAAGTAAAGCTCTGACCCGTTTTTTCTAATGTCTCCAGGAATGACAATTGATTTTGTACGTTGAAATCTGAATCCTTCGTTGATGGCAGTTTATGCTGTCTTCTAAGTAGTTTTTCAATTTCTGCTTGTGCCGCATCCATATCCTTTGCGCTTTTGACTTCTACGCTAATACTGCTCAAATAATCTCTGCCAAAAAGTCTTTTCATTGCTGTCGTGTATGGAATGAAGATTCTGTTATCTTGATCAAATGGTCCCATACTTCCTTTCGCTTTCATTACACCCAGTACCCGGAAGCTGATATTGTTTATCCTAACCTCTTTACCTATAGGGTCGGTAGTTCCGAATAGATCACTCAATGGTGTTGTCCCAAGCAGGCAAACCCTGTTTCTGTGTAATACGTCATCTTCAGTAAAGAATGCTCCGCTAGTTGGATAATGGTTTTGGACTCTCTGGTATTCAGGAACAGTCCCAATAATTTGAAGATTACTATTTTGGTCTGCGTACTTTACCTGCGCATTTCCAGTCACCTCTGGTTCTATATAACTGAGATAAGTCGCTTTTTCCTTTATAATATCAAGGTCATCTTCTTTCAGGGTTGTACCAGAACCACGCTCAAAGCGTACAAAACCGGACCGAGGAGCTCCAGGGCGGATCGTAAGCACGTTTGAACCCATAGACTTTATACGGTTAGATATGTCAGCCTTTGCGCCTCTGCCTATTGAGATCATGGCGATAATGGCTCCTACGCCAATTATTATTCCTAGCATTGTCAGGAAAGAGCGCATTTTACTGCTCATAAGACTTCTTTGAGCGATGCGAAAACTTTCTTTTAGCTTCATATTTTTTCCTCTCCCTCCACCATACCATCTTTTATATGTATGATCCTATGGCTATAACTGGCTATATCTTTATCATGTGTCACCAATACTATAGTGATTCCATCGCTATTCAATTTCTGAAGTATATTCATTATTTCTACGCCTGTGCGGGAATCAAGGTTTCCTGTGGGTTCATCTGCCAAAATGATTGATGGGTTATTTACCAAAGACCTTGCGATTGCAACTCTCTGCCTTTCTCCGCCCGACATTTCATTTGGTCGGTGTCTTGCTCTTTGCCCCAAGCCGACAATATCCAACATTCGTTGAGCTTTATCAAGGCGTTCTTTCTCTGAAACATCGTTATATACCATTGGCAACTCCACGTTATGTAATGCGTCATCACGAGCAAGCAGATTAAACGTCTGAAATACAAAACCAATCTTCTTGTTCCGAATCTCAGCCAGTTGGTCGTCGCTCAGCCCCTCAACAGGTATATTATCTAGTTCATATCTACCGGCAGTTGGAACGTCAAGGCAACCAATGATGTTCATAAGCGTGGATTTTCCTGATCCAGATGGACCCATAATAGACACGAATTCCCCTTTATCTATTTGCATGGATATTGATTTGAGGGCGGCTACGTCAACCTCCCCCATTCGATATATTTTTTCCACATTTTCCATAACAATCATCATAATTTATTACCATCCTTAGAATATGCTGTCGTTTTCTACGATCGGCTGTTTCTACTTCACTAAAGACCAATTCTAAGAAATATTTACATTATTCAAAATAAAATTCTGTTACCATCTATGCCGCTGGATTGCTCTCCCGGAATTTTTGGCAGACCTAACCTTGGCAACACCAGTTTCTCAAAACTAGCAAGTTGGTCTTCACTAAGGACTGCCTTGATTTCATCCATATATTCCTTGATTGATGAGAGATAAACTTCCCGTTTATTAACCAGTTCTTCTTGGCCATTACGCATCTGTTGTATCATCTGTCGTAGTTTATCACGGTCATCGCTGTCACCCGAAGCCAAACCTTTTTGCCTTATTTGCTCTATCGTATTGTTGGTGTTCTCATCGAAATCCTTCTTTTCTAATTCGTATTTATCTACAATTACCCCAATTGACATCATTTTGGGTTCAACAACTTCCCGCTGTTCTTTGGAAAGATTTAGCTTTGGTAAGCTTTTATTTATATCTGTAAGCTTTATAGTATTTATAGCACAGGATGACATAAATAGTGTCAGAACTATCAAAACATAATATCCCATAAGGAATACTGCACAATAATCCCTTTTCACTATTATCTCCTATTCAGACTAGATATATTTATTAGCGTCCTCTACCGCCTCCGCCGCCTGGTCCTACGCCTTGCATACGACCAAATGTGTTCATGGGATTTTTCATCATATTTTTCATAAAGGCAGGCAACTCATTTTTCGCACCTCCGGATGGTATTAGCGCAAGTACGTCTCCCTCTTCTGCGCCAAAAATAATCTCTGTCGTATCCCATCCACGAACACCTATTTCTACGGATACCGGATTACCGGGTTTGCCATCAATCACAGGCGTTACCATCTTTCCGTTGCGAGTGTCCATAATGGCTTCATTCTCAACTACCAGCACGTTATGTACATCCTCTGCAAGTATTTCAACCGATGCGTTCATACTCGGCTTCAGTATTTTGCTTGGGTTTTCGATCACACTGGTGACGGTAAAGGTAGTAATGTTCTGAACAGTCTTGCCCTGCGGGGATATTTTAAGTACCTTGCCCTTAAACTTCATGTCAGGGAAAGCATCCACTGTTATTGTGACGGACTGACCAACTTTGACTTTGCCTATGTCTGTCTCATCTACATCAGTATCCACGTATACATTAGCTAGATCAGCCATTGTAAATAACAAAGTTCCTGCAGATGCCAAAGCGCCTAGACTGGATGAGATAACCTGTCCCACCTCAACGTTTCTGTTAAGTACCGTTCCCGATACCGGAGCTCTGACTATGGTATCATCGTTCCTATCATTGGCGGATTTCAAAGCCGCCTGACTACTTACAAGAGATGCCTGCGCCGCTTCTTTATCCTTCTCTTTCAATGCGATCTGAGCCTTGTTTGCATTTGCTAAATCCAGTGAAGTTTGTGCGTCTTTTACCTGCGATTTGGCAAGTTCAATATCCTTAGCACGGAGTTTTTCTTCCTCTACCTTTTGTTTAGAGGATGTAAGAGCAAGTTCAGATTTATCAATACTCTTTTGCGCAAGTTTTATATCATCTTCACTGGATGGCTGTTGTGCCAGTTTTAATTGTTCAAGTGCTGAGTCATACTGCGACTTTGATGATTCGTACTGGGATTGGGCTGAATCCAATTCAGACTTTGAGACGAATTGCTTGGCATATAATGCTTTAAGCCTGTCATATTCTGTTTGGGCGAGATCCATGCTAGACTTAGCCTGATCTACAGCAAGCTGTGCCTTTTTAACCGATTCTGGTCTTGGGATCTGAGCCTGCCTTAGCCTGAGATTCGACATATCCAGATCGTTTTGTGCATCTATAATCCCTCTGGCATCTGTTTCATGTTCATATTTAACCTGCTCTTCAAGTTGAACCAGTTTAGTTTTTGCATTTGCAAGGTTTTCTTGAGCTTGCTTGATCTGTACATCGCTCGTTTGTTTTTGAAGATCAATGTTCATATCTGCCTGTTGTAGACGTGCCTGCGCGGATCTAAGGTTTGCCTGTGCCTGATCCACATCCACCTGAGTGTAGGTCTTTTCTATCTCAGCCATCAGGTCGCCTGCTTTGACTGTATCGCCTTCGTCCACGTATAGTTTGGTAATTGCTCCACTGGCTTTGGATCTTACTTCCACTATGACTAATGGCTGAATCGTGCCTGTCGCACTTACTGTATCAGTTATATCGCCACGCCTCACAGTTACAGTTTGAATCATGGGATCTTTAGAATTCTTTTTGCTAAATATTTTACCACGAGCCAGATAAACTCCGCCTCCAATTCCTAATACCAAAACTACTATTACGCTGATTATGATCCACTTTTTCATAACGCTCCACCTACTCCTTATAAGGATAAAAAGGATGTTTTCTCGTTCCTCATCTCTCATCTCTCATCCTTCATCCTTCATCCCTCATCCTTCATCCTTCTAATCCCCTGTCACCGTCCCAATAGCTTTTTGCATTGCTTTTTCTGCAAGTTTATAATTATAAAAGGCTTGAACCTGATTCGTTAAAGCCTGTGCATATCTTGATTGTGCAGACAGAACCTCAAGAAATATAGACATATTCTGCTCATATCTTCCTTGTGTTACATTTAAGCTTTCAAAGGCATCTCTGACCTGTTCTTTTGCTATGTCAAGTCCCTTTTTGGCACTTTCTAAGTTGAGATACGCCTGTTGAACATTCAAGGTAATTGACCTTTCTTGATCTCTTATATTCTCTTTCAATTGCTCAAGAGCGATCTCTGCCTTTTGCTCTTGCCGTTTTGACGACCCCGCATCAAAAAGCGGGAAAGAAACCCTGGTTTGAACATCCCAGCCACGATGATTCTTGAAAGCATCTCTTACATGCAGATAATCGCTAATCATAACATTATAACCAGCATCCGCCGTTACTATTGGATACCGCTCAATTTGTGTTAATCTCAATGACCATTCTTGAGAAACTAGTCTATTTCTTGATTGAATCAACTCAGGGCGGGTCTGTAAAGCCTTTTTAATAGAATCCTCTAATGATACATTGCTCAACGCTAAAGCTGATTCTGTGCTTTGTGCCTCCAATTTTATATAAGTCTCATAATCTGGATCATCCTCGATCTCAATATGAATCACCGGATTTAATCCCATTATAGCTGCCAGATTAGAGCGAGAAATCTCAACATTATTTTTATCTCTTAGAATTGATAGCTCATCACTAGCTTGTTGTGATTTAGCGGCGGCTACATCGGCAGGTATCGAACGTCCTGCTTCCTGAAAGGCTTGCACTTTCTCTGTGTTAGTTTTTGAAATCTCAAGTAGCTTTTCATCCACTAAAACAAGTTTTTCTGCTTGTAAAAGGTCATAATACGATTGAATTAGATTGTAAATTAGGTTCTGCTTTGTTCCATCGTAGCCTGCCATAGTAATTTTTTGACTTACCTTTGCTTGCTCTAATCCGGTTTTTCTACGGCCACTATCCCATATATTGTAACTGGCATTAAGTTGTGCATTATAGTTGTTCGGGCTCCATCCTAAATCTACCTTGTCGGAGAACTGATATTGTCCATTGACATCAACTGTTGGAAGATAGCCCGCACGGGCGTCATCTAAATTCAACTTTGCTGATTTCAGATCAAGGTTTGCTAATTTCATATCGGATGCTTGTTCAAGAGCAATCTTGATGCATTGATCTAGGGTTAACGGTTTTGAAGTGTCTATATCCTGAGACCAAGCCACTCCATAAGATATAAAAAATAATGTCAAGATAATTAATATTGCTTTCCACATACTTTTGCCCTTCATTATGAAGATTAGTGGTTTACTTGGTAATCTTTTGTATTTTAGTCGTTAAAAAATACCAAGTTATAGTCGGAACATCATTGTCCCGACTATCGTATAAAAAAACGGCTAGCATGACTGATAGGCAGGGCATAATATCCTGCCTATTATTAGTCCGTTATCAATTACCCCGTCTCTGTTGTGCACCGCCAGCACGATTGCCACCGGTCGCAGCACCTGCTTGCCTCATTCGGTCACGGGTTGCTTTCTCCCATGCCGCAATCTTGGTCAACTGTTCAGCAGACATAACACCTTTGAGTTTTGTATCAAGAGTGGTTTTGATCGCATCTGATTCAGTTCTTAGATTTCTCATTGCATCTGCGTCACCACGGGCTGTTCCCATCTTTTCTCTCAAAGCTTGATTTTTAGTGTAGGCTTCCTTAAAGATTGGTCTGCATTTGATTAATACATCATTGGGAACATCAAGTTCAAAAGATAAGTAAGCCCATTCTGCATCTGTGGAAACTCCCATCATCATTCTGGCTCCGCCAGCACCACCCGGTCCGCCGGGTCCTCCTGCACCTGGTGCTTGAGCTTGTATTGAATGCTGAGAAACTAAAATGACCATTGCCGCAATTGCTAGAAACACCAGTGGTATCAAAATCCTTTTTTTCATTTTTTAACTCCTTTTAAGTTAAGTAATGTGTATCTATAGTTACACAAACAGAAGAAAACATGGATTCTCTCTACGACCTATCCCTCCCGTCATTATTTAATGAACGAACCTGCAATATTTACCATTTCCGACAGGCTTTGTTCGCCTATTAATGTCATGTTCACATTGTTATACTTCCACCTGAAAATAAACATAATCCCATCCGAGATTATTTCCACATTTACCCCTTTGATATTCATATTCCCAACATTGCCGTGTTCCCATCCTCGATCTTCTCTACGTCTTTCGTCGCCTAATGGCGATTGAAAAGCTGATAGGACAGTTAAACCATCGCTATATACTAAATGAATACTTTTGTGTTCATCGAATCTTATAAGGTTAATGCTCTGCAAATCAAATCCCAATGGCAAATGCTCAGGAATCATCAAGTTCATCTGAGTTGTCTTTTTGATCATGTTTACATCTAGCTTTCCTTTGTTGAAACTCCAGAGTTCATTATGTTCTCTATCCATGTGTGGTCCCATATCTGGAGGACGTGGAGGTGGTTTTCTACCTGGCGGAGGAGGCGGAGATTGCAGTTTAAATAGAGCGTCATTGATTTTAGGATTAAAATTTATTTCACTGTAAGAAAACATCCAGCGCAACCGATTTTGCCGATCGTATTGTTCCATTTTCAAAGGAAAACCTGTTATTGTATCCATCCACACCTTTCTGGAAGGTTTGTTGTAGATTTTCGGCTCTATTTCCAAAAGGTACGTAGTTCGTCGTGCTACATGCCCGCCGTACAAAACTAAAACATTGTAATTCTTAAGCAAAGTCTGTTCATTTTTAACAGGTAATTCGTCTATTTCGTTAAATGGTGGTGGTGGAAAAGGGGGACGCCTTCCCATTCTCCGATCCCCATCACGCCTATCAGGCCCGGGTCGTCCATTGTCTTTCCTGTTGAATATCATACCTCTGCCAGGCTCATTCCCGTTGACCACTATAACAAGGTCCTTCATCTCATTTGGCGAAAGAATCTCGATTCGCTTCTTGTCCGGAGCCTTTCTGGTTATTAATTCCTCACGCATCGCAACACCATTGGGGGTATATGATATTTGTACTCTTTTGCCAATAAAGTTTACTGTATCAGATGATCGGATCAGTTTCTGAATAGCGTCTTCCACCCCTGGAACTTCAGCCCTAACAAAACCAGTAAGACAAAACAAACATGAGAATATTATTATAAATATTAAACTTTTAGGAACCATCTGTCTGGATTCCACCATAATGTGCCTCCATAAAGATATCTAACTCTGATGTAGGTGTGTTTGATTCGGATTTATCCGAAGAACCATTCACTTTAGTGGATGTTAGTCCAGAATACGAATCCAACAGGGATGCCTGTTCAGAATAAACACTCTTGTGTTCTTGAAGATATATAGCAATAGGTGTCTGTATATTTTCCTGCTTGATAAAAGATGTCTGCTTGATAAAAAACGATTGGCTAATTAGAATATACATCAAAAATGTAAATGCTACTGCACCAACAGGTATAAAACTCCATCTCGGTACTCTGAAACCCGTTTTATATGGAAGCGTAAGCCTTTCCCTAGTTCCCTCCCACAGATAAGATGGCACTTCAGGACGTTCTACTCTTTTGATAAGACTGATTGTACGCCTTAGCTTTTCTAATTCTTGGCGACAATCGGCGCACTCTGATAAATGCTGTTCGGTCTGTTTACGATCTTCAGAACTTAACTCATTGTCTAAGAAGGCTGATAGATTTTTGTGAAACTTTGTGTATCTCAATGTCCTTCTCCTCCAATCAATAACTCAGTGTTAGTTTCAAGGATATCCTTGAGTTTTTGGCGGGCTTCGTGTAATCGTGACTTTACCCGTCCTAATGAACATTTAAGCACATCCGAAATTTCTTCGTATGATAAGCCTTCCATATCTCTCAGAATTATAATAGCCCGATCTTTATCTTTCAGTGAGTTGATAGCGTCCCATACCTGCTTTTCTTGTTCTTTCGATATAACGTTATCCTCTGGCGTATTCTCATCAACCTGTATTACTGACATCACGTCTGTTGTTAAGCCCAAATCATCTGCTGAAATTTCTATCTTTTTTTTGGATTTTTGTTTTCTAAGCTCATCAGTACATAGGTTCAACGCCAATCTATATAACCATGTGGAGAACGCTGACCTAAAGTTGAAATCTTTGATTTTCTGATATGCTCTGATGAATATTTCCTGAGTCATATCAAGAGCATCCTCCCTATTATTCATCATTCTGTAGGCGATATTGTATATCCGATCTTGGTGCCTGCGGAATAACTGTTCAAAAGCAGTCATATCCCCATTCTGGCAAAGACGAACAAGATCGGTATCATTCATGTATTAACTCCTGTATCCAATCCCTAACGCATCTTTTGCTTTTGATCACTTTAGACGTAAAAGATACTATAAAAGTTCGGATAAAGACAAATTTTTTATGATATTAGATTATGACAGAACCAATTTTCAACCGATATCTAATATATAATATTAGTCACATAAAATCAACCCATTTTCATATTTTCCAAGCATAAGAATCCTGTCCGCGATCTTTATCAGAGAAAAAACACAAAGACACTAAGACACAAAGGCACACTAAGCATTTTTTCATTTTTTTGACTAGATGATACTGTAATTTCAATAGTTTCTCCTGACTAAAAACTATGATCATGTTTTCTTTGTGTCTTCGTGCCTTTGTGATTATCTCTCCGCGGACGAGAAGTTTATACTTGGGCAATTTTGGCTTTACTTGACAAATTATGCTTAATCCAATATAATTCTGTTTACAGACAGATAATTATAGATAGCGGTTGTTATAAAAAATCTCATAAATATCAGGGATTATAGGAGGGATATATGATTATACGTAAAGCTGTAATTCCAGCGGCGGGGTTGGGAACCCGAATGTTACCTGCTACTAAATCTCAACCCAAAGAAATGCTTCCTGTCGGTCGTAAGCCTACAATTCAATACGTCGTAGAGGAACTGGAGGCTATCGGTATAAAGCAAATTCTAATAATAACAGGCCAAAAAAAGCGCGCTATAGAGGATCACTTTGACCGAGATATGGAACTTATAAGGTGCCTTGAAGAAAGGGGAAGCTATGACCTTATAGATGCACTAAAGCACGAAGAATATAATTTGCATTTATTCTATACACGCCAAAGCGAGCAAAAAGGAACAGCACATGCTATAAGTCTTGCTGAGGATTTTGTAAATGATGAACCTTTTATCGTTTGTCTGGGTGATGCCATAATAAAATCACCCCAACCAGGCTCACTATTAAAACGACTCATAGATACACACGTAAAAAGGAAATCCGCTGTCACAATAGCCTTTCGTGAAGTTAGCAGAGAGAATGTTATAAAGTACGGTATCGCTGATCCCGATACTGAATACGATTATGGTTCTGAGTTTAAACTTTCTGGACTGATAGAGAAACCATCAATTGATGAAGCCCCAAGTAATCTGGCTATATCTGCAAGATACGTTTTTAGTCCCGAAATATTCGATGCTATTCGTAAAACTCCTATAAATAAAGGTGAATATCAGATTACTGACTCGATCCGAATACTTATGAATACTCAAGAAGTCTGGGGAGTAAGACTCTCTCCCGAGGAATCCAGACTTGACGCCGGAAGCTACAAAAGTTATTTTGAGGCATTTCTAAGCTTTGCTTTTGAGGACGAAGATTTTGGCAATGACCTTAAGAAATACGCTATGAACCTACTGGGAATTAATGGTAGGAGCCATAAACAATGATACAACAATCGGCTTTGATCCTGATAACAGGATTGGTATTCCTGTTCTTTTTCACACCCGGTTACGAGAATATTCACGAAATAAGCCTGCCGATCACCATATTGCTATTATTAGTCTTTACTATTGCGCCGGCAGTGTTATCGTACTTATGTGGGAGGCTGTCAATATGGAGAATTAACCGCATACTTTCTAACCCGGTCCTGTTGAATAAGATTCTGCCTTTATACGGTTTAATTTCTGGAATAATTACGCTTAGTGGATTTATCGCCCAAATCTATTACCTGCAAACTCCTGTGCTGATAGGCAATTTGCTTACATTTTTTAGCTTTGTGAACGTCAGGACGTTTTTGTGCATAATTCCTCTTATAATCGCTATGACACTAAACCGTATAGTCCTGCTTAAACTGCACTGTTTGGTTAGTGACGATCCCGTAACATTTAGGAATTTCGTTATACCAGATTTTAAGCTCATGTTCCTTCCTTCTATACCATTCTTACTAAGCCTTTTTATATCTGATCTGATAGATCATGCCCCAATAAACGTAAGGATATTTTTTATTGCTCACCAATACTTATACTGGTCAATTATAATAGCAATTGCTGTGACGATGTTTATAAAATCACCGCTTTTCGTACGCTATATATGGCAAACAAAGTTGCTTCAGAAGGGCGAGATACTCGATAGGATAGAATCTTTTGCCAAAAGAATAAAAATCAAGTATAAAGATATTATGGTCTGGAATATGGGAGGCAGGAATATCGCTAACGCAGGTATGGTCGGGGTATTACCTGGATCTAGGAGTGTGTTTCTTACTGACTCTCTATTACACAATCTTGATGCAGATGAGATCGAGGCGATAGTAGCACACGAGTTCGGACATATAAAATATATGCACATTCCGTCATATATGGTATTTACCTTTGGGTATCTGGTGTTTTCTTCTTTCATTTACGCTCTAGCAATTCCGATCACTGAGAAAATTTCTATTAGTGGAATTTTATCAGCTATACTCGGAGCGATATTTACTATCATCATTTTTATTATATATTTCGTATTCATTTTTCGTTACCTATCAAGAAAATTTGAAAAGCAAGCAGACCTTTACGCTATAAGTGTTATAAACAATCCAGAGGTTTTTAAAAGGGCATTGTTTAAGGTTGCTTCTATCAATCACTTACCCATGCAAAACTCACGCCTGAGTAATATATTTCGAACTCATCCATCGGTATACGAAAGATTGCAGTTTGTGGATAGAGCAGTGAGTGGAGATCCGAAAGTCTTGAAATATTTTCATTTGTTTCTCGATATTCGTAAAGCGACAGTGTTATTGTTTATTGCTATGCTTACGATTTGGCTTACGGGCAGAGATTATCTGTTTCCTCCGAGTGAAATGTATTATGAGAAGGGTCGTCAATATGCTATTGCGGGCATGCTTGATGATGCAATTGCTGAATTCTACAATGCGATAAACAGCGATCCGAAAAGTGATAATGCGTTCTATGCACTTGGGCTTGTTTATGCCGAAAAGGGTGCAATCAAGAATGCAGAAGAAGAATTCCAAAAAGCCTTTGAGATCAATCCTAAAAATACTGCGGCACTTGATAAATTAAGGCAAATTCAAAAGAATGTAAACAAAATTCAAAGTCAGAATCGTAATAAGCATCCAAACTAGCTGAAATTTGTATAATACCAATTCTCAATTCAAATACGACATTGGCAGTCGCATCCCTTTAGGATGCGCACATACGCAGTCTGAAGCCGAATGGCACTAACATAAGATAAAATAGGGATGGTTCATTTTCATTTGAAATTAAGGAGAAATAAATGCGTGCTAGATTAGGGATTAATGCTGGTTTTGCGATAAACCGTTTTCCTGAACCAGAAGTGTGGCTAAGGATAGTTGGGGAGGAATTAGGTCTCAGATATGTTCAATTTGTGGCGGATCTGCTGAATCCATTTCTTCCGTATCGAGTAATACAGCATCAAATAGATAAGATAAAAAAATTTTCAGAAAAATATAACGTAAAGATAGATACGACTTTTACAAGTGCTTTCACTAGGGTAAATCACCTGATGCACCCCGAACCAATAGTGCGAGACGCATGGTTCCAGTGGTTTAAGGATTTTATCTTGATGTCTGTAGAACTTGGCGCAAGAGGTGCTGGTAGCCACTTTGGTATCATGTCCGTAACCGATCTTGAAAACGAAAAACGCAGAAAAACAATCACTGAATCTGCTATTGAGCTATGGCAGAAATTATCTGAATTCGCATACGAACAAGGTGTGGAATTTCTGATGTTTGAGCCGATGTCTATACCACGTGAGATGGCTTGTACGATAGATGAAACTCTTAACCTTTATAATCGAGTCAATGATGGCGCAACGATTCCAATAAAGCTATGTCTGGATGTGGATCATGGCTTTGCGTTATCAAAAGACCCAAGAGACATTGATCCTTATGCGTGGCTTGTAAAATTGGGAAAACTATCTCCAGTAATCCACATCAAGCAAAGCTCGGCAGACAAAAGCGGGCATTGGCCATTTGCAAAGGATTATAATCAGAAAGGTATTATTACTCCAGAGAAAGTTCTGGACGCACTCGAAAAAGCAGGTGTTGATGACGTTATTCTTTTGCTGGAAGTCTCTCACAGAGAACGGTATCCAGCAGAGGGTAGAGTATTATCAGACCTGAAAGAATCTGTTGAATACTGGCGGATGTATATAAAGGAATAATATCCGTTTTCACTTTGAAACTTAAATGAAAATACCTTCTACGTTGACGTGAGAGCGATTTATTTGGGGTTATTATTCGGCTGGCACAAGAAAGGTGGTATATTTATGGAAAACACTCTTTATTACGGTGATAATTTGGATATTCTCAGAAAACACGTTCATGATGATTCGGTAGACCTTATCTATCTTGATCCGCCTTTTAATTCAAAAGCTAACTATAATATACTCTATAAGGAGATTTCGGGGGAATTCTCAGATGCTCAGATTACAGCTTTTGAAGATACATGGCATTGGGGGGATAATGCAGAAGCAACTTTTAAGGAAATCATTGATACTGCTCCGGCAGAAGTAGTAAAAATGATGACAGCATTTAGATCATTTATTGGCAATAATGACATGATGGCTTATCTTACAATGATGTGCATAAGGTTAATTGAACTAAGGAGAGTCTTGAAAGATACGGGTTCTATTTATCTGCATTGTGATCCAACTGCAAGCCATTACTTGAAAATTCTGATGGATGCGATTTTTGGTGTAAAGCATTTTCAGAACGAAATTATTTGGTGTTACAAGCGATATACTGCAAAATCAAATCGGTTTCAACATTTACACGATATATTATTGTTCTACTCAAAGGAATATAATAAAATTTTTAACCCACTTCTTGAAGACTATTCTGAACAATCTGGTAAAATGGATTCTCATTATAAACAAGACGAGAATGGTAAATGGTTTCGTTGGCAGAAAAGGGTAGGTCAAGAACCATATAAAGTTTATCTGTCTGAGGGTGTTCGTATGGGTGATTGGTGGCAACTGCCTATTATTAATGCGTCAGCAAAAGAACGTCTTGGCTATCCAACACAGAAACCAGAACACCTATTAGAAAGAATAATCAAAGCCAGTAGTAAGGAAGGTGATATTATTCTTGATCCTTTTTGTGGTTGTGGAACTACTGTTACGACAGCGCAAAAACTCAATCGGAACTGGATCGGTATTGATATAACACATCTTGCCATAAACATAATTAAATTGCGATTAAAAGGCATGTTTGGTATAGAACCTAAAAAGGATTATAAGGTTATAGGAGAACCGGAGGATTTAACATCAGCAGTAGCACTTGCCAGCCAGAACCGTTATCAATTCCAATGGTGGGCAACATCCTTGATAGAGGCAAAACCTTATGGCGATAGAAAGAAAGGCAAGGATACAGGTATTGACGGATTCATATTTTTTATGGATAAAGGACATGAAGTAAAGAATTGTATTGTATCTGTAAAAAGTGGTAATGTGCAACCTAAAGACATAAGAGATTTGATTGGTGTATTGAGCAGGGAAAATGCAGATATTGGGGTTTTTATTACATTACACGAACCGTCAAGGGATATGATAAAAGATGCTGTATCGGCAGGATATTATAGATCACAGCTTTCAGGAAAGGATTATCCAAAAATCCAAATCTTAACAATTGAGGAATTACTAAAAGGTATAAAACCCAAAATCCCAAATCAAATATCTCCATTCAAAAAAGCAACACCAAGTGAAGGTATACAGTTTGATTTAGTAGATACTGTAGAATGATGAGTAGAAATAATGTCTTACTTATTAATCCCTGGATATACGATTTCGCCGCTTATGATATGTGGTCAAGACCTATCGGCTTGCTGTATATAGGCGGATTGCTGAGAGCAAATGGTTATAATATATCTCTGATCAACTGTCTGGATAGATACAATCCTGAACTGCTGAATTACCAGAATCTCGATAAACCAAAGAATAACGAATACGGATGCGGGAAATTCCATAAAGAGATAATCGAAAAGCCCCCGGTGCTTCAATACGTGCATAGAAAATATGGCAGATATGGCTTGCCGTTACATATATTCCGAAAGGAACTTGCGAATGTTCCCAAACCTGATGTTATACTCGTCACTTCTGGTATGACATATTGGTATCCGGGTGTATTTGACGTTATCAAAGAAGCGAAAAGCCAATTTCCGGGCGTTCCTATAATTCTAGGTGGCACTTATGCGACTCTCTGCTATGATCATGCGGTTAAAAATTCGGGTGCGGATTACGTCGTCTGTGGTGAAGGTGAACTCAAAACTCTTGAGCTAGTTCGGAATCTAACTTCCTTAGATCCCCCTAACCCCCTTTTCCAAACTAATCATTGCCCACAAATCTTTAGATATTGTGAGAATAAGTCTTTTCCCCCTTTCAAAAGGGGGATAAAGGGGGATTTAAAGGGTTTATCAACACATTTCAAGCTACAAAATGGTGGATGCGTTCTAAAATCCCCCCTTCCCCCCTTTTCAAGGGGGAATTTGAGCACTGATGATTATCCTTATCCAGTGTATGATCTTTTGACTAACAAAGAATCTCTCGCTATTCTGACGTCCAGAGGATGCCCTTTGGTATGTACTTACTGCGCATCAAACCTTGTTGCCGGTGAGTTCAGGCAGAGAAATCCTATAAAGGTAGTTGATGAGATCGAATACTATTATAAGACTTTCGGGACAAAGAATTTCGCTTTCTATGATGATGCGTTATTATTGAACTCCGATGAGCATATATCAATCATCTTAAAAGAGGTAATCCGCAGGAATATTGACTGCTATTTTCATACTCCCAACGCCATGCACGCCAGTCAGATAAACAGATCGTTAGCACAACTTATGTTCGATGCGGGCTTTAAAACCATCAGGATGAGCCTTGAAACCTCTAACATCGCCAGACAACGAGAGATTGGAAATAAAATATCTCCAGAGGGATTTCGAGAGGCAGTAATCAATTTGAAAGAAGCGGGCTATAAAGGGCAAGATATAGGGGTATACGTCCTTATCTGCCTTCCGGGTCAGCCTTTAGAGGAGATGATAGAAAGCGTTAGGTACGTCTACGAGTGCAGGGCAGTGACAAAGTTAGCAGTTTATTCGCCAATCCCGAATACTGAGGAATGGCAAAAAGCTGTTGAACAATATAATTTCGATCCAAATGCTGATCCACTTTTACACAATGACTCCATTTATCCCATCAGATCAAACGGTATAACCATTGATGATATTCAAAAAGTAAAGGCAATCGCTTTGGAGTATAACAAAAAAATATAGAACTTGAAAAGAAAAGAATAATAAGTTATCATTATATGTCGGCATAAACTGGCTTTTACAAATCTTTCATTTTAATAATCAGTAATCGTAAATATTAATTAAACTCCTGCTAAACAGGACATTATATTGCAAGTGAAATAAACAGAAAGAGGAGACTAAACTACCATGATGAATTTTATCAGGCGTAAGCTTAAATTTCTGATGTGGGTCGTTGCTATTGGCTTTGTCGGTGGATTATTCTTTATCGGCGGTCGAAAGGTTGGTCCATCATGGCTTGCTGTCATACTGCCAACACGTATTTTAGCGGCAATGCCCGGCTGCGCCAGGTCCGCCGGGGTAGTCATGAGAGTCGGCAATCATAACGTCGGCGTAGAGGAATTTAAAAGGGTGAAGGAAAATGTCATTGAGATAGCCAAAATGCGATACGGTGATAACTTCGACGCATATACCGCAAATGCGGATTTTGATAAAGTAACCACAGAAAGTATTGCAAGGTATCTTATTCTGCTTCAAGAAGCCGATAGACAGGGGATATACGTCAGCAAACAGGAAATCGAGGATGGGATTAGAACTTTCCCAAAAAGCATGCCGCCAGAGGCTGAATCAAGAGTCAAGCCTATCCCTTATTATGAATGGTCAAAAGCTGCTGACGGAAGGTCTAATCCCGTTGCACTTAAAAGAGTACTTGAGACTCAGGGGAGAATTACGCTTAGTGAATTTACCGATGAAATCAAAAACGGGATCCGTATAGCTAAACTCAGAAGCCTGCAAAACGCATCTGCGGCAGTCACGAATCTTGAAGTTCAGGAAGAATATAAACAGCAGAACGATAAAGCAAAAATAAAGTTCGTAGAGATCCCATTTAAGGATTACGTTGACAAGGTGAGTATCACCGATGCTGAAGTAAATGACTATTTCCAGAAGAATATACTTGAGTATAAGCTTGGTGAACGAGTAAACGTAGCCTTCATTAGAATTAACCCAAGTGGATTTGTGAATAAAGTCACCATCAGTGAGGGAGAGATCGCCAGCTATTACAAAACTCATCAACAGGAGTTTTTTGAGCAAGATGCAGTGAAAGCAATTCATCTTCTTGTTCAAGTTGCCCCGACTGCAGCCAAAGAAGAAAAGGATAAAGCCAAAGCTTATGCTGAACAGATACTTAAAGACGCAAAGAAACCAAATGCGGACTTCGCCGCTTTGGAAACGAAATATAATAAAGAACCATTCAGGGTTAAATATGAAGATTTGGGATTCTTCGGTCGTAATCAGATGGTCAAGCCATTTGAGGATGCGGCATTTTCGCTTGAACCGGGTAGTGTCAGCAATATAGTAGAGACCCAATATGGCTATCACATCATCAAAGTTCTGGATAAGAAATCTTCTTACGTTAAGACTCTGGATGAATCAAAAGCAGAGATATATCAGAAGCTGGCACTAGAGCAATCAGCAGTTTTGGCAAAGCAAAAGGCAGATGACATCCAGTATACTGTAATGGCTGAAGAAAATCTTCAGGCGGCAGTTGATGCTAACCCTGACCTAGGATTAGTCGTTGTCGAAACAGGTTACTTTGCAAAGGGAGATCAAATACCAAAGATTGGTTCAGGTTATACCTATCATAGTATCGCCGATGAAGCCTTTAAGATGAAGGTCGGTGACATAAGCAACCTTGTGGAAGTTAAGTCTTATGGTGATAATGTGGTTGGTTACTTCATATTAAAGCTTCTGGGTAAAAAACCATCCGCTCTGCCAAAATTAGAGGAAGTAAAGGACAAGGTAATCAAAGATCTAAGATCAGAAAAAGCCAAAAAGCTGGCAATGGATAAAGCACAGAAGATTATGGCGTCACGAGGAACCGCTACTCTTGATGATCTGGCTAAGAAAAATAATCTAAAAGTCAACGAGTCGGAACCATTTGCTTTCTCAAGAGATGGCTATATAAAGGCTAAGGACGATACAATGGAGTCAAAAACTGCTATGATTCAAAGTTTCCGAATGAATGTCGGCGAGATTGCAGGTCCGTATGAAGGCAGAATTGGAGATTATATAATCGAGCTAGTCGAACGACAAAAGGTTGATGATGCAAAGATTGCACAGAATAAAGCTGAATTGAATAAATTATATGATCAGCTTCTAAAGCAAAAAGAACAGAAGATATATAGTACTTGGTATCAAAAAGTGAGAGCAACAACAACAATTAAAACCTTCATTACATTTACAGAGGCCTCTTAACTTGTTAGCGTTAAACTTAAATAGGGGAAAACACACGGGTTCTCCCCTACAATTGATGTCATTGGTTAAACTTGCGTAATTTCTGCATTAGTTTCGATAGTGGCAGTCCTACAACGTTGAAATAGCATCCTTCGATCCTTTCAACAAAGACTGCCGCTCTTCCCTGTATACCGTAAGCACCTGCTTTTCCCTCATATTCCCCGGTATCAAGATATGCTACTATCTCATCTAGCAGGAGTTCACAGAAAGTCACAAGAGTTGTCTCTACCCACGTCTCTTTTTGACCTGTATGGGCATCGAGAATAGCGACCCCGGTTATCACTTTATGGGTTTTTCCACTAAGACTTAACAGCATATTTTGAGCATTTGCTCTGTCAACAGGCTTACCAATAGCATCTCCGTTAATTAGTATTCGAGTATCAGCGGCTATGATTATGCCTTCATGTATCTTTTTAGCGACGTCTTGAGCTTTATGTAAGGCTAGTGCTTCTATATTATGCAGAGGGTCTTGATGTATAAGATTATCCTCATCTACATCGCTTGGTATCACTTCAAAAACAAGTCCAATTTGTTCCAGTAATTGCTTTCGGCGTGGCGAAGCTGAGGCTAATATTATCTTTTTTGACATATACACCTCAAATTAAATGATCAGTAATTAATACAGTGACAAGAAAATTTTAAGGAGTAGTAAGCTCTAGCTTGCATAAAAACGCAGGATAAATCCAGCTACTCCGTTATAAGCAAACATTACAACAAATTGCTTTATTACTCGTTACCTGTTACTTAAAGTATCTGTTCCTCTCGTTTTTTCTTCTTAGCGAGGACGATCACAATGATAACAATGCCGATAATAGCGATCCAAGGATGTCGGGTGACCCAATGCCAGAGTGCATTAGTCGTTACCCATGCAACGACCTCAACGGCAATTACAGTGCCTGCTTTCCACCAGGGGAATTCGGCAAATCGCTCTTTGTATTTCTTCGACAGCCAAACAGCCCCTATGACAGTTGCAGAAACTATAAGAAAGAATACGAGATTTATAAGTGCTGCCATTTTTAAACTCCTTTAGAATCATAATTGTAGGTTGGGTCGAAGCAATGAGACCCAACTATATGTTATATTATGTTGAGTTTCGTTCCTCAACCCAACCTACGTTCTAATTAAGCCTATTTCTTTACTTCTTCTTTGAGTTTGGTAAGTTCCGGGTCTTCTTTCGCTTCGGTTGCGGTTTCAGTGCCGCCCACCTGAGACTTTAGCTTTGCAAGCTCATCATCAATGCTGGATTTTCCGAGTTCAGCGAATTGCTTCTCAAGTTTGACATCACCAGATTCACTAGCTATTTCTTCTGCGGCTTGCGCTCTGGCTTCCTGATCGTCCACTTTGCGTTTCATGCGGTCAAACGTATTGAATACACCCTGGTTGGTAGCCATTCCAGCCATAGTCTGATGAATTTGCTTCTGAGCTACTGCTCTTCTGTTTCGGGCAATAAGCAAATCCTTCTGCCTTCTAGCTTCGTCAACTTTTCTTTCAAGATCACGGAGTGACTCTTTGAGTTTCTCAACAGCGGCTTTCTGCGCATCCCATTGTTTCTTGTATTCAGTAGCAAGTCCCTCGTATTCGACTTTTCTCTCAAGAGCGGCTTTAGCAAGTTCGTCATTACTTTTTTGAACAGCAAGTTTCGCCTTATCCATCCACTGTTCAGCCTGCAACTGGTTGTCATTATACTGTCTTTCAAGTCTTTTCTCATCAGCAATAGCAATGGCAACCTGCTGTTTTGCTTTAGCCAACTGTTCCTGCATGTCCAGAATAGTCTGGTTGAGCATCTTTTCTGTATCTTCCACACTATCAAGCGCCGAATTTACTTCCGATTTAAATATTGATTTCATACGAGTTAGTATACCCATTTCATAATCTCCTTATTAATTTTATTAATTATTGAGGTGGAAGAATGATTCAGTAAACTTCATCCTTCATCCTTTAAGATACGGTCTCAGTATTTCAACTGAGCTAACAGTATTCTGAGCAAGAGAACTCAGAGAAAGTTGTAATTCACTCTCGTCAAGGTCTTCTAATGGCAGACTATCCACTAATACAATACGTGGATTACTGATTTCACTGTCATTTATGCCATAGCATGTTGGTTGTATTTCTGTATTTTTGTGTAGCAACGTCTGATATGCTTCCAGAAGTCTCTCTGGTTTTAAATCTATTACTCCACAGATGTCCACTATAAACTCAATCTGTGCATCAGTGATTGCCGAATATATTATAAAACCATCTTCATCCGATATTACCAGAACATTTCCATCTTCTTGCTCTTTCACTTCAAAACCTTCTTGCTTCATGAAATCAACTATTGTAGATTTCGTATTCAATTTCGACATCTTTTACCTCCTTGATCATTATTAAAACGAGAGTCAGCGGGAACTCGCCAATAACACTCAAAACACAGAATTCCATGTTTAAAATCTGATTCGTCTCCTTTAGAACTTACCACTTAGTTTGTTTTGATAATAAAATCAGCGATCTGTTCTTTAATGTCGGCTATATCGGCTTCTATTCTGGCAAGATGCTGTTTTATCTCTACCATTTCCCTCTGAGAAACCGAGTTTAAATCATGTCTTCGTTTAATGAATTCCCGCAACACACCTGCCAATGTAACTATGGCAACAATTGCGACTACCATTTGAAATGGTCCCATGAACATCCCCTCCGTTATACCCATAAAAGGTGTTCCAAAATTTGAAATCAATACCACTATGCCTACACATATAATTAACCAGAAAAAAGCTCGGAACATTGTTTATCCTCCAACTGATAAAACTGGAGAAAGCTAATTCAATTATCAAATAACCCACTAAAGAACACTTACTGCAAGTAATTTGCCATTCTTAACTTTTCCGTCCTAACTCAATAAATTTCTGAACTCTTGCAGGGGATGTAGAAGGTGTAATAGGACTCCCGGTACACATAATGAACCCCTGACATTTCCTGCCAGCCATTGATTGGCGTGCAATCTCAAGTTCTAATTCTGTATCAGTGCCATTTTGGAGTATTCCAACAGGGTCAATATTGCCAAAAAGTGTGATACGACTGCCGATCTTTTTTGCTATTTCATCAATATCGTTTACATAATTCTTCATGCTCGTTTCCATGCTGAGACCATCAGCACCGATAGATGCGATCTGCTCAAGTCGGTCAGCTATTCCACCGAAATATATGATGATTACTTTATGTCCAAGCTTATGAATCTCATTGACCATCTCCTTCATGTATGGCAAGCAAAATCTCTCGTAATGCTTGACAGAGATCATGTCTGATGTTGTCATAGCATCGTCAATATATATGGCGTCACCACCGGATTTTGCATAAAAGCGAATAGTTTCGATATTCTGTTCCAGTATCCTATAGCTAAGATAATCAATTAAATCAGGTTTCTCAATGAGCATTGCATAAAGGTTTGTAATTCCAACGTAATTATGACACAGGTACAATGTTCCGACAACACCGCCGGAGAGAATAAAATTGTCCTTACCTAGCTTTTCGATAACAGCATTAAGATAATCGTTTCCTCCATCGGCGATCATGTCCTCTGCTTTATGAAGCCTGAAATGTTTATCTACATCGCTTTTATCAAAAACGTATTGTGTCTGATTGGATCGGTAATCTGTTGCATGACCAGAGACAGTTTCTGTAATGACAGGGGTATATTTGTCCTCTCTTTTGTCATGTTGGAAGGGCTTGCCATCTTTTAACATAAACTCGACATTTTCTCTAGTATATTGTGATGGTGTACCCTGCGGCTGAAGTATATCAAAAGGTGTTTTGCTGATCATATTTTCATATATTAACAGATGATCCTCAGGAGAGGAATTAAGCCATTTATGCACTTCCCACTGCTCTTTACCCGTCAGTTCCGAGAAATGGTCTAGGTGATATAATTGATTATATAGCACAGTTACAGGCATACGATCTGTTGGTTTACCCTCAAGAACCGCATGTATTTTTTCTTTATTTGTCATTCTCTACCCCAATTTATCAATATCAGCAAGAATATTCAACACTGCATTTTCCAACTCAGGAATATCTTCTTTTACTGCTTTCCAGACCGATGTTAGATCGATACCAAAGTATTTATGAACTAAAATGTTACGCATACCAACTATCTCTTTCCAAGGAATATGCTTATACTTTTTTCTGAGTTCTTTAGACAAATTCTTAGATGCCTCTCCAATAATCTGAATTTGCCTTATAACAGTATTTTGCACAAGCTCATCCTCAAGGAAAGCTTCTTTGTTCATAGTTTTGGTATATTTCTTTATAGCGTTGATAGAATCTCTTATATGTAGGATATAAATCTTGTCATCCCTCATAGATCACTCTCATATTGTCTAATATACTGTCTTTAATATATTGGTTTAGACTTTCCATTGTAACAAGATCAACTTTTCTGCCAAGTATTTTTTGAAGTTTGAATTGTAATCTAACTAGATTTAGCAAACTTTTCTCTTTTCCAGTTCTAAACTGTACTAATATATCAACATCACTTTTCGTTTGCTGTTTTCCTGTAGCAAAAGACCCAAAAATAGCAAGAAGCTTAACATCATTTTCTTGGCAAAATAAGTCTAGTTTACTATCAATTCTTTTTTTTATCAAAGAACTTGGGATGTTAGTTACATTTAGCATTTGTGTTATACCTCTATAATCTTACAGTCTAACCCTTGATTGGCACCATAGAAATAGCTTCATTAGGACATATTTCCACGCACAGCCCGCATCCATCGCAGTTTTCTTCATTAATGACGTATTTATCATCAAAAAGGTCTACACCTGAATATATACAGACCTGATGACAGCGACCGCATCCAACACCGCACCCACAAGCAAGGCATCTTGATGCTTCACGAACTGCCTCTTCCTCAGTAAGAGTCTGTTCTACGCCGTCAATCTTTCTGATATCAACTCTTGGGGATTCAGGTTCCTCTATTGAACGCACCAATACCGCCCTTTTGCTAACCGAGATCAATTCAGGGATCGGAACAAATTGCTGATTTCTAAGATAGCTGTCTATATATACAGCAGACCTTTTGCCATCTGCCACAGCCTGTATCAATGATCGTCCTGATGCGTGAATAGAATCGCCCGCAGAGAATACACCCTCAATACCAGTTGCACCTGTATGCTCATCAACAGCTATAACACCTTTATCGGTTACTTTTATGCCAGTCAATAATTCGGAGTTGACGTTTTTTCCTATGGCAAGCAGGATCGCACTAAATCCCATCGTCTTTAGGTCATTCAGGCTAAAATCCTTTCCCAATGCGGAATTAAACTCAATCTTCACACCGAGATTTTTTATATATTCAATCTCTCGATCAAGCATAGCATGAGGATACTTACTATCGGGGATGGAACTTCTGATCGCACCTCCAACGGATGATGATGCCTCAAAAACTGTGGCGGAATGGCCCATCTTGACTAACTCATAAGCAGAAGTCAATCCCGCTGGACCGCTTCCTACGACTGCAACTTTGTGACCTGATAATTCAGCAACCGGAATATCATTTCCCATTATTGGATATCCTGTTTTATCTGCCCATTTCAGAGCAAAGCGTTTCAACGCTCTTATAGCTATGGGCTGATCTATCAGCTTTCTGGTACATTCGCTTTCACATCTATGATAGCAGATGTATCCACAGATAGATTGGAATGGGTTTTTGGATCGGATAGCGTTTACCGCTTCTGCGAATTTTCCTTGAGCGATGAGTCTTACGTATGCTTCTGCCGGTACATGCGCCGGACATGCAGATACACATGGCGCCACGTGACTCTCATAATCTATATGAGCGATGGTTTTTTTGCGCCTGTCTATATCACGGGTTCCAAGAACACGTGTGCTGACTTTCCCTCTAAAATCGTCAATAGTTTGGTATCTCTTTCGATCTATATGTTTCTCAAGCCCGTTTATCAATTCTCCTATAAATTCGTACCCGTTTATTATCACAGCAGTGCATACCTGAACCACGTTTGCACCTGCAAGTATATATTTCACAACGTCCTGCCAATTGGATACCCCGCCTGAACCAGCGATGTCAATCTTCACATTTGGTCTTATCTCGCTTATCCATCTCAACGGATATTGTATAGCCCATGGTCCGCCATGACCGGCATATCCACCGTGCATCACGGGCATCTCTTGCTCAATATCAATCTCAAGGGCAGTCATACGGTTAAATATAGTCACGCCATCAACACCGATGTTTTCAAGTTCTTTCACTACACCGATGGGTGAAGTGATCATTGGGCTGATCTTTGCGATTATTGGGGTTGAAACTGCTTCACGAACAAGACGAACGGAGTTGAATATAGTCTCCTCGACAGCTTTACCCCTAAAAGTGATGGAGCCATGCGGACACGATGTATTAAGCTCTATCGCATCTGCACCGACAGTTTCAAGTATCTTTGCACTTTCAATCCATCCCTGATCTGTCGTGCAATTTATGCTTGGGATGATCTTTATATCTAGCTTTGACTTGGCATTTGAGACTTCTTGGGCATAGCGGCGTATATCCCATTCGCTTGCTTGCTCGTATGAGAAAAGTGTAAAAGTCTTGTTCTTGCTAAGATCGTGCTTTATTATCTTAAATCTCGGTGTGGGTGATCTCCTTGAAATCACTTCCTCAAAAAAAGATTTCATAACAATGGCGCCCGCGCCGTATTGCTGACATTTCTCCATTCTCTCGATAGTTTCGGTTATACCAGCAGATGCGATAACAATTGGTGATTTCAGTGTTAGTCCAACGAATTTTGTCGTAAGGTCTGCCACAAAGAACCTCCTTGTATATATAATTCCATAATGAAAAATAAGAATTCCATAACTATTATCTCACATTTGAACGATTTTTTCAATGTGTATGGACTGATGACCAAGCATAAACTTCTCGTCCGCGGAGAAAATATCGCAAATATGGCATGACGTATGCTAATGCCGACAAAACAAAATACGTGACAAAAAAAGGCACATCCTGTATAAAGAAATAAACACAAACAATA